>FMSI01015685.1_pt1 | contig 38555 bp, 24 predicted proteins | sample 1504471 | NCBI WGS metagenome assembly FMSI01 (sample SAMEA4475357, study PRJEB15587) | soil metagenome | biome: Soil; feature: Field | place: India | collected 2015-03-11 | depth 0 m
GTGGTGTCCTATTTCAAAATCAATTTCAATAACGAATACGAGGGATTCTTCATTAAGGCAAATGAAAATTCCAAAAAAGATGCCGAGAAATTAAATCTTGAAATTTCTCGGGAAATTATATCAAACTTAAATATCTTCGCTCAAGCAAATTACATACTAAACTCCGACTCAAAATTAATTGGATTGAGTGAAGCAGAAAAAATTAACGGAAACATCGGTTTTTCCCTAATATATCCTTATTATGTTCATTCATTTATTTCATTCGGGAGCGAAAAAAACAAACAAGTTGAAATTGTTCAAACTGGTCCAAGATTTTTTTTGGGAACCTCCATAGATAAAATTCAAATAACAGACATCGATATTATTTCAAAATTATCATTTGAGCAAATTAACTTAAAAGATGGAAGAAAGAATTCCAATCTATATATCTTATCTAAATTAAACGGAAATTTTGAAGATAATAATTCTCTTATCCTGACCTTTGATTATTCTAAATTTCGACGAGACTACCTCGTTTTTCCAATATATCTTACCAACTTTTTTGAAACAAGGTACGAAACCAAAATATACCCTGCTTTTAGTTTGAATTATAATTTATTTAAACAAACATATTTTACTTTCACAGGTCAATTCAATTATTATTCTATCCGACGCAACTACAATCTGTTCGACCCAACCAATCTATACACTTCTGTTGAAAAAATTTTGTTTGAACATTCCACTGAACTCAATTTTGAATTGTATTCCCAGAATAAATTAATATCCCCTCGCTTAGGTTTTAACTACTTTTACCGCAACGAGGAGAACATCATTGACAAAAAGTACGAAATAGACAACCAATCATTTAGCCAATTGTCTATCACGGAATTTCAAAAAAATAATTACCAAAGTCGTCTAAAATTGTTCTATAATTTTAATTTATTGCCTCATAAAAGTAATGAAACCAACATAACTGGAAATTTGAGCATTCTTCGATACGATACGCCCTCCACCTTAAACGACGACGACAGGGACGAGTTTACATTTCTTACAAGTTTTTCTACAAAACAAAAATTTTCAAATTTTTACTCAATAAACTTATCATTTGACCTTCAACTAAGTCATCTCGTTTTCTTAAAATCCACTAAAAGCTCCCTAAACAATTGGAATAGAATAATCAAACTTAGTGTTGGCTCGAATTACTTAACAGAATTATTTTCTTGGAAGCCAAATTTTGAAATTTTTTCTAATTACTTGGTTTATGATTTTGAAATGACTACTTCAAGCACAAGAAGTTATGCATTCAGACAGTTCGTTTACAGAGATTCTTTCGAATTATCCCTTTCAAGGTATCATAAAATTACTAATTACATTGTTTACAAATTTTCTGAACGTGGAAATTTATACTGGAATGAATTTTCGATGACAAAGGAACTTGAGATTAATGAAATTTTTTCTAAAACAATGCTTTATTGCACAATTGATTACAAAATGAGCTTCGGGATTGGTGTAAGAATATACAATATTAAGCACGCTCCAAAAACAAAATTATCTGGGCCAGAGAGTTTTGAATATTATTCATTTTCCCCAGAAACAGAAATAAAAATTTTTTTAGGAAAAGATAATGTAATATTTTTGCAAGGTTGGTATGAATTAAAATTTTGGAATAAAAAAATTGTGGGTAAGAACCCAAATTTATTGTTATCAACAAAAGTAAATTTGTGATGAAACAAAACTATAAAATTGAAGTTGAAAGTATATTTACATCCGACAAAAAAGTCTTAACAGAAATCGAAAATATTCTCAAATCTATTCAAAAAAAAATTCCTTTTGGAAAAGATAAATTTCACAATATGCTTGTCGCAACCACAGAAGCTGTTATTAATGCTATTCAACATGGTAATAAATACAACCCAAAGAAAAAAGTCAAGCTTAGTATTTTAGTGCTTAATAATGTAATGCAAATTGTTGTTGAGGACGAAGGCGAAGGTTTTGATCCATCACTAGTTCAAGACCCACGCACTCCAGAAAACATTTTAAAAGATCATGGCCGTGGAATTTTGATAATCAAAGAACTTGCTGATTCTACAACTATAACTACAAGTAAAGCAGGAACCATTGTGAAGATGGAGTTTAAAATATAGATAAACATGCAAAAAACACGTACGTTTTTAATTGACGATGTTAAAGACCTATCATACCAATTTTTAATCCTGGAAGGAACTTTTGGAACCGGTAAAACGTATTTTTTAAGGGAAACAATCAATCGATTAATTCAAACAGAAAAAAACTTCATTGTTCTTTATTTTGATTTAAAAGACTGCCAACACTTTCATCAAATATTTAGCTCACTTTCATACTTTACAAATTTGGAGGGGGTAGAATATTTAACTGAAGAGGTCAACTTTTTTTTACAAAAATATCTTGAATTAATAAATAATTTAGGAAAGAAAAACCCCCAGCTTGCTCAAATATTGATAGACTCTTATAAATTAAGAGATTATTTTGAAACAGAATATTTAGGAGAAGTTCCTTTTCTAACACTACAGAACTTAACCGAAGCCATCAATTCGTACTTTGAAAAAAATGCAGAAAAAAGGATACTTTTAAAGTTATTCGATGTGATTTCAGAAGCAATTATTTTCTCCCTTTACCATATTGGTTTGCATAACAAATTTACAGAAAAACCAAAAGTGATATTTGTTTTCGACAACTACGAAAGAAGCGCGGGGATTATTGACCATTGGATTTTAAACCACTTCTATAAGTATTTAGAATATAAAAATTTTGGTAACTTTGAAGCTTATGAAATCCCTGAAACTATCAAAAAAAACAAAGTTACTCATTACCTCGACTTCAAGTTTATTTTAACCACAAGATATCACTTTTCTTTGAAAAAACTTTATAACACAGTCCCCGAAGAAAAAGTTAAAACTTACTTGATAAAAGCTTATAATGAAGAAGAAGTTTCAGAGTTACTAGAAAAACAGCAATTAGAATTGGACATCAAAGAAGCGTTTTCTAAAACATTTGGGATACCTATTGTTTTAGATTATTACATTCAAAAAAATAAATTCAAAAACCATGATGTCTCTTTAAAGGAATATTATGAATTTGTTGCAAATAAAATTTTTGAGAGGGTTAATCCCAAGTTAATTGAAACACTCAAATTTATTTCCACTTTCAACTTTTTTACCGAAGAAACTATTAGATGTTTACCCGAAAATTATTTATACTACGAAAAAATATTTAAATACTTATCCAATAACAAAGAAATTGTCAAAAAAAGAGAATTTCCATCCGACTCCTTTGAAATATTCCCAAGTTATAACTTTTTTATTCTTAATTACCTTCGAGAAGTTGAAATTGATAAATTCAAAACTTATTCAGAAATTTCTACCAAATTCGAGCAAATTTTTGATACATTCAAAAAATTAAACACATCTGAGAGAAAAGTCTTTAGGTCTCTTGCCTATTTCAAAGAATTCGACTTAGGTGAAACTCTACAAATCATCTTCCAGGAAGATTATTCAAAAGTTGTGAACTTTGTGAAGACTTACCCACACTTATTTGAACAAAAAAATTCTATATTTTCAATACCCGAAACTACCAGATACAAATTAATTGAGTTCAACAAACTTGTCGATAACATTAATTTCCAGGATAAAATAGTCTTCATAAACAATGTTGTTAAGGAAATTCATAAAAAACATATAAATTTAATGGATACTTTAAAACACCAAAAGGAGAAAAACCAAGAAAAAACAGCAAAAATTCAAACAATTAAATCAAAAATTAAAAATGAAATTCAAGAATTACAAAAGAGCATCGTATCGAGCGAAAACTACCTTATTGATTTAAATTCTCAGAAATATAACATAAGTCGAAAACACATTTGGGTACCATTTCTCATGCTTGTAATTGCCTCTTTGCTGATTTTTCTAATTGGTAACAATATTCTTTTCATTTTCAGCGAAGCAATAAACATTGAATCTATTAAAGGTCTGGGAACTGCCCTTAAAATATTTTCGGTTTTGCTCTTCGGAATATTTTTATTTATGCTCGTAGATTTACTTTCGTCAAAAGAAAGAAAAGAAGCAATAAAACGTACCGAGGAATTTATTCGAGAAGAAGAAGAAAAATTGCTTGAGTTAAAAGAATGTTTAAATGAGTATAAAGGGACTTTTAAGCAATTCGAGTTAGAATTCTCTGAACTTTTGAAAGAAAACGAAAAAATTGAAAATGAACTTAATAAATCAAAACAAATTCTTGAGATCCAATACATTGATACAACATAATTTTACAAAATATCATTCATACATTATTTATCTTGTTAGAAAAAGATTAAATAAATACTTTTTTCAATAATTTAGAAATTATGAATTTTAGTAACTAATATTTGTTTTATTAATTCTCGAGGATTTATGGGGCTATTTGGTTATCTTCGTTCTTCTATTATTAGCAAAGTTGTTATGGCAATTACCGGTGCGATACTTGTGCTTTATGTAATTGTTCATACTGCCGGTAATATGCTAATCTTTTTTGGAAGAGACACCTTGAACTCCTACTCTGAATTTCTTCACAGCTTGGGTCCAATTTTGTGGATAATTAGAGCAATTTTAATTATTTCAGCAGTACTTCACATTATAACCTCGATTAAATTAAAATTTGAGAACTGGGGTGCAAAGCCGACTAAATACGCAGTAAAAAACTATCTAAAAGCAAAACTATCCTCTCGAACTATGATTTGGACGGGTATAATGATTTTTGCATTTATCCTATACCACCTTCTTCATTTCACTTTCAGAGTAACAAACCCACAGCACTATTATCCTGAATTTTATCAACCAAACAACGCAATTAGTTCTATTCTTCTAGAACGTTTCGATGTTTATAAGATGGTGATTTTAGGCTTCAAAAACCCATTAATTTCAATTGTTTACATTGTTGGGGTAATTTTAGTCGGATTTCACCTTGATCATGCTATTCAAAGCATGTTTCAAACCTTGGGTTACAATCAAAAAACTTACTTCAACAGTATTCAAAAAGGTAGTACGACACTTGCTATTATTATCGTTTTATGTTTGATTTCAATTCCTATTTCAGTTTTGTTAGGTATTGTTGGAGGTGCATTATGATACTTGATGGGAAAATACCATCCGGAAACATTACAGAAAAATGGGATAAGCATCGTTTTGAAATGAAACTTGTTAGCCCAGCAAACAAAAGAAAATATAAAATTCTTGTTATTGGAACAGGCCTAGCTGGGGCTTCCGCTGCGGCCTCACTAGCGGAATTAGGCTATCAAGTAGAAGTTTTTACATATCACGATAGCCCACGGCGCGCACACAGTATTGCTGCCCAAGGTGGAATAAATGCCGCAAAAAATTATCCAAACGATGGAGATAGTATTTGGAGACTATTTTACGACACAATAAAAGGTGGTGACTATCGAGCTCGCGAGGCAAATGTTTATCGTTTAGCACAAGTTAGTAATAACATTATTGACCAGTGTGTTGCTCAAGGAGTTCCTTTTGCAAGAGAATATAGCGGTTATCTTGCAAATAGGTCGTTCGGAGGAGCTCAGCTTGCAAGAACATTTTATGCAAGAGGACAAACCGGACAACAACTACTCCTTGGTGCCTATTCAGCTCTAATGAGACAGGTTGGTCTAAAGAACGTAACATTGCATACCCGAACTGAGATGATCGATTTAGTAGTTATAGATGGTTTGGCAAGAGGTATCGTTACTCGAAATTTGCTAAATGGCAAAATTGAATCTTTCGTTGGGGATTCTGTCGTTTTAGCTACGGGTGGCTACTCTAATGTTTTTTTCCTTTCGACAAACGCACAAGCATGCAACGTAACAGCCACATATCGTGCATACAAACGCGGTGCATTCTTTGCTAATCCGGCATTTACGCAAATCCATCCCACATGTATTCCCCAAAGTGGCGAACATCAATCTAAATTAACTCTTATGAGTGAATCATTACGAAATGATGGTCGGGTTTGGGTTCCCAAAAATCCTAGCGATAAAAGAAAACCAACTGAAATTCCAGAGGATGAAAGAGACTATTTTCTGGAAAGAATGTACCCAAGTTACGGTAATTTGGCTCCTCGGGATATTGCGTCGAGAGCTGCTAAAAGAGTTTGTGACGAGGGTCGTGGTGTAGGTTTAACTGGGAATGGTGTGTATCTTGACTTTTCAGATGCAATCAAAAGATTAGGAAAAAAAGTTATTGAAGAGCGTTATGGCAACTTATTTGAAATGTACGAAAGAATAACTGGCGAGAATCCATACGAAACACCAATGATGATTTATCCAGCTCCACACTACACCATGGGTGGTCTATGGGTGGACTACAATCTAATGAGTAACTTACCGGGCTTGCACGTCATTGGAGAAGCAAATTTTTCCGACCATGGAGCAAATCGCCTTGGTGCAAGTGCCTTGATGCAAGGTCTTGCTGATGGTTATTTTATTCTTCCATACACAATTGGCCATTATTTTGCAACTACTAAATTTGACAAAGTAACAATTGAACACCCAGAATTTAAAAAATGTGAAGAGGAAGCAAAAGAAAAAATTAAAAAGATTATGTCTATCAAAGGTAAGAAAACCCCTACTCAAATCCATAGGGAACTTGGAAAAATTATGTGGAATTATTGTGGAATGTCCAGAACAGAAGAGGGATTAAAGAAAGCATTGGAAATGGTACCACAACTTCGAGAAGAATTTTGGAACAATCTTACAGTTGTTGGAGAAGAAGATGACCTAAATATTGTTCTGGAAAAAGCTTTGAGAGTGGCAGACTTTTTAGAGTTTGCGGAATTAATGCTTTGGGATGCTTTAGAACGAAATGAATCCTGTGGCGGCCATTTTCGCGAAGAACATCAATTCCCAGATGGCGAAGCCAAAAGAGACGACGAAAATTTTTGCTTTGTTACCGCTTGGGAATATTCAGGTGTGGGCAACAAACCATTGCGCCATATTGAACCTCTTGTTTTTGAGTATGTGCCACTAAGTATAAGGAGTTATAAATAATGAAACTAACTTTGCATATATGGAGGCAAAAAAACAACAAAGAGAAAGGATATTTCGAAACTTACAAACTTGATTACGTATTAGAAGATATGTCTTTTTTAGAAATGCTTGATGTTCTAAACGAGAAATTAATTATTGAAGGAAAAGAACCTATTGCTTTCGACCACGATTGCCGCGAAGGAATATGTGGAGCTTGCTCTTTAACAATTAACGGAATACCACATGGTCCTGAAAAAGCAACAACCACCTGCCAACTCCATATGAGAAAGTTCAACGACGGAGATGAAATTTGGATAGAACCTTTCCGCGCTAAAGCTTTTCCAATCATCAAAGATTTAGTCGTTGACCGCTCAGCATTCGATAGAATTATTCAAGCTGGTGGTTTTATTAGTGTTAACACTGGACAAGCCCCAGAAGCAAACTCAATTTTAGTTCCCAAGAGTAATGCCGAAACAGCTATGGATGCGGCTCAATGTATTGGTTGCGGTGCCTGCGTTGCCGCTTGTCCAAATGGTGCTGCAATGCTATTTGTTGCAGCAAAAGTAAGCCATTTTGCCTATCTTCCACAAGGACAGCCCGAAAGAAAACGCAGAGTGCTTAAAATGGTCGAACAGATGCAAAAGGAAGGTTTCGGCAACTGTAGCAATCTTTACGAATGTGAAGCTGCCTGCCCAAAAGAAATTTCTGTCCGTTTCATTTCATTAATGAATAAAGATTACCTTAAAGCTTCATGCTCCGATGAGAAGCTGGAACTTATTGAAAGTGAGTAAGAATTTTACAGTAATCTTGAGTATTCCCCATTGGGGAATACTCTTTTTTTTAAAAAAATAATAAATGGTAATTTTACCTTTATGGATATAGCAAAAAAACTTGAAAATTACCTTAATTTTTTAAAGGAAAATTTTGGGGGGTTGATTTACTCAGATTATTTCTATGCAACTGAAAATTTGAATGAGAAAGTTGAAGAAAGAATCGAAAGCAAAACATACCAACCAAAATTGAGTCACTCATTAGATATTTTCACGATAGACGAGGATTGGCACACTTGTAATTCATTGATTGAATTGGAAAAAAAAATCAAAACTTGCATGAAATGTGAACTAGGAAAAACTAGAACTAACTTTGTATTTGGTGTTGGGAACCCCAAATCAGAAATTATGTTTATTGGCGAAGCCCCAGGTGCCGACGAAGACATTCAAGGATTGCCTTTTGTAGGGCGAGCAGGGCAGTTGCTCACCAAATTACTTAAGCTTGTTGGTATTGAAAGACAAAGCATTTATATTTGCAACATTCTCAAATGCCGACCACCAAAAAATAGGAAACCCCTTCCCTCGGAAATCGAAATGTGTAAACCCTATTTAATTAAACAAATTGAATTAGTTCAACCCAAAGTAATTGTGGCACTGGGTTCAACTGCAGTCGAAGGATTGCTTAATCTAAAGAAGAAAATGAGCGAACTTCGAGGAAACATACTTTCTTTTAATAAAATTCCAGTTATTGTAACCTACCATCCAGCAGCACTGCTAAGAAACCCAAATTGGGAAAAAGACTTTATTGAAGACCTAAATATTTTGAAAAACAAATTTTCCGTTATCATGAAAAGGCATTAATATGAACATCGGTGTTTTTTTTGGCGGTATTTCAACTGAAAGGGATATTTCTATCAAAAGTGGAATATCTGTTTTCAAGGCACTTCAAGAACTTAATCACAATCCAATTCTTATCGACCCTGCTCTCGGTAATGAAGGTTTTTTTCGTTCGCTTGTGGACATTGAATTATTACCTTCATATGCAACTCTTGACAAAGAAAAGCATAACCCGCAAAAATATCTGGAATCTATATCTAATCCACTTTTAGACGAAATTGAATTTGCTTTCATTGTCCTTCATGGAAAGTACGGAGAAGATGGAACAATTCAAACACTTTTAGAGTTCAAAGGAATTCCATATTCAGGAAGCAATCCAAAAGCAAGTGCTATCGGTATTGACAAAAACCTTTCAAAAATTATTTTCGCTGCTTCTGGAATTCCTACTCCACGGTGGACATTAATCAAGAGGGAAAATATAGATGACTTTGAACTTTGCGAAGAACTCCGAAATGATTTTGGGAAAAAAATTGTGATAAAACCAAACGATCAGGGTTCTACACTAGGAACAACCATTATTTCGGATGGTAACTTGGATGAAATTCATTTAGGCTTAATTAAAGCTAGTCAATATTCAGATTTAATTATTGTTGAAAATTATATAGAGGGAAAAGAAATAACTGTCGGAATAGTTGGTAACGAAGTCTTACCTGTTATCGAAATTGTTCCCCAAAATGGGTTTTACGACTTCGAACATAAATATACTAAAGGAAAAACCGAGTATGTTTGCCCAGCAGATTTGCCCGATGACGTCACCGAATTTGTCCAAGATTTAGCATACTCAGCATTTAACGCGATTGGATGTAACGGTTTTGCAAGAGTTGATTTCCGATTAACCGAAGATTTCTTACCTTATGTTTTAGAAATAAATACAATACCAGGATTTACAGACATTTCATTGGTTCCAAAAGCAGCTAAAGCAAAGGGCTTAGAATTTACTGATTTGTGTCGAATGATCATTGAAGAAGGTATAAATTATTTTAATAGAATAGGGGGATAAATTTTTTAAGCAAAAACACATTTTTATTCAACCTAAAAATTCTTAAATTGCATGTTTTTAAAGCTAATATTGGGAGTAACTCCATGAGTATTCTCGTTAATAAAAAAACCAAAGCAATTGTTCAAGGAATTACAGGTTCTGAAGGTACTTTCCATACAGCTCAAATGATTGATTACGGAACAAAGATAGTTGCGGGTGTCACTCCTGGAAAAGGAGGTATTTACTACAATGGTAACCAAAGTTACAAGTTTACAAGAGAAGTTCCAATTTTCAATACTGTTAAAGAAGCCGTCGAAGCGACAAAACCAGATGCCAGTGTAATTTTTGTTCCTCCAAATCTAGCCGCAGATGCCATTCTCGAAGCAATTGAAGCGGGCATCAAAGTAATTGTAACAATAACAGAAGGAATACCGGTACGCGATATGGTAAAAGTTTATTCTGCACTCAAGTCCTCCAAGTCAAGAATGATTGGGCCAAATTGCCCGGGAATAATAACTCCTGGGGAATGCAAACTCGGAATTATACCAGGTTTTATTCATAGACCTGGAACTATTGGTGTAGTCTCCCGAAGTGGAACACTCACTTACGAGGCTGTAAAACAAATTACAGATGTTGGACTTGGACAAAGCACCTGCCTTGGGATTGGTGGGGACCCAATAATTGGAACCACATTTGTAGATATTCTTGAACTATTTAACAAAGACAAAAAGACTGATCTTGTTATGATGATAGGTGAAATTGGTGGTACAGCAGAAGAAGAAGCAGCTGAATATATTAAGAAATATGTACATAAACCCGTGGTTGCATTTATTGCTGGAAGAACAGCTCCGCCCGGACGAAGGATGGGTCACGCCGGAGCAATTATTTCCGGAGGCAAGGGCACTGCTAAAGAGAAAATTGAAACTCTCGAAGATGCTGGTGTTACAGTGGTAGAATCACCAGCCGAAATTGGAAAAACGATTTTAGATATTTACAATAAAAATGTTAAAAAGAAAAAGTAATAAAAGGCACTCTTATGACAGAGAAAACGTTAGCAATTATTAAACCAGATTCTGTTGAAAAGCGTGTAGTAGGAGAGATAATACGGAAAATTGAGGAAGCTGGATTCAATATCCTTGCAATTAAATTTACGAAGCTTACCGAAAAACAAGCCCGTTCATTTTATGAAATTCATAAAGAAAGACCCTTTTATTTAGATTTGGTAAAGTATATGACTAGCGGGCCTATTGTTGCAATTGCTTTAGAAAAAGATAATGCCGTGGAAGAATTTCGTAAATTAATTGGAAACACAGATCCTACCAAAGCAGAGCCGGGCACTATTCGACAACTTTTTGGTACTAACATTGAAAAAAACGCTATTCATGGTTCCGATTCGGCAGAAAATGGTGAAAAAGAAATACTTTTCTTTTTCCCTAAAAGTGAGATTGTGTAGAATATTTGAAACTTTTGAAACTGCTTAAGTGTCTTAGTTAATTTCGGTAGTTTTATTTCTAATGCAGTGTTAAAAAAATTTTCAAAAATTTCTGAAATATTAAGCAATAGAAATCCTTATTGGGAGTATAAAATTGATGAATATCTGCTTCCTAATGGAAAAAAAGAACTCTACTACTATGCACACACCCCTGGTTCTACAATGGTTATTCCGATTATCCAAAATAAATATCTTCTAACTAAACAATTTAGATATTTAAATCAAAAAAACAGTATTGAATTCCCCGGGGGCGGAATTAAACCCGAACACACAATCGAGGCAAACGCAAGGTTAGAGCTTATACAGGAAACTGGTTATTCGACCAACCTGCTTTATCAAATTGGTTCTTTTAATCCATGTAATGGCTTAACCAATGAAATTTGTTACGTCTTTGTAGCAAAGGAACTTGTTTCCAAGGCGCAAGATTTGGATGAATCAGAAGAAATTGAAATCTTATTTCTTTCAGAAGTGGAATTAATAGAAAAAATTAAAAATGGTGAAATATGGGATGGAATGACACTTGCAAGTTGGTCATTGTACAAATCATTGTATTCTTAAGTCTCCACACTAATTTATTTGGGCAGGAAAAAGGTTTTCAAAAAGAAAACAAGCTTCCCCCAGCTTACATGCTTAAAGCATACTTTAAAACTCAGATATATTATAACTATGTGCTTTCCGATACCACGAAAGTAAAAAGAGTTTACGCCGATAGCTCTTCTATGGAATTTCAAAGGATTGTTTCATATTATTTTACAATTATGCAACCGGACCCCCCGAAGGATGGTTTCTCTAAAATAGAAATTTCAATTGACTCCATTTACTACAAATTTATCGAAGGCAAAAATGTTTATGAATTTTCAAATATTGAAACTTCGTCACCAAGTGTGTTTAATTTCGAAGATTTCAAAACATATAGTATTCCTATGAGCATGCAATTCGAAATCATTTACTCCCCTTACGGGGAAGTTTCAAAAATCGATGGTGAACGCCTTCGAGAAAAACGTAGCTACATCGAAAAATTAAAACCAACGATACCAGATTCAATTTGGTATTATAATTGGTCTGACGGTCTAAGCGATCAAAGATTAAAACAAATTTGTGATGTAATTAAGTTGAGTTACCCGGTAAACCCAGTATATCGAGATTCTATTTGGCACTCCCCAATTGAATTGCAAATCGATGGAATAAATATTCACGATACGCTCGAGCTTAGAACTACTGGTTTCTTTAATAATAATTACTCAATTATTGGAAAATTTGTAAATCCACAAATTCAATGGAAAAAAACAAAATTTTTCAAAATCAATACTCTTTCATTGCCATATATGTTAAATAGTGCAAATGGCTCAGTTGAACAAATTGTTTCTGCCAGTGGGCTTGTGCAAGACTTTAGGATAAATATTAACATGGATGTCCAAGTTGGAAATCCGGTGATATTTAACGAAAACTTAAAGAAAATCTTGAAATTTGAAATGGTTAATAGTTATAGATTTAAGTAAATTTATTAAATTAATATTTGGTTATTGTTTTTTTTATTTGAAGGCCTTTTTCCCTAATGAAAATAAATTTCCAATTTGTTTTTTAAAAAAGTAGAGGTATATATGAAAAAGCATTTTCTTGCTTACTTTATCTTTACAACATTTGTTGTAATGCCTTTCTTTTCACTACAACTAGTTAAAAGTCAGGTAAATCGCTGCCAATCTTTTGATGGTACTTCTTTTCCCCCTTCTGGTTGGACTGCTACAATAATAAACGGAAGCTACAATTGGCAAAGAGCAACCTCAAGTAGATATCCTTCCGGTTATACACCCTACTCCGGGGCGGGGATGGCAGAGTATCAATCTTGGTCTGCTTCTTCAGGGAGTACCGCAATTTTAGTAACTCCCAATATTGACTGGTCTCAAAGAGGTTCCAGCGCAGCCTCTGTTAGTTTTTATATGCTCAGAGATCCAGGATATTCGTCTTCTCCTGATAGTGTTATTGTTTGGGTTAATACATCAGCAAGTTTGACTGGTGCAACTCGATTAGGTGCTGTTCATCGATATAGCGCAACCGCTGGATGGTACTTCTATTCCTTCGACATCCCTTCTTCTTTTAATGGCTCAACTAATTTCATTATCTTTCAAGCTTACAGCGGTTACGGAAACGATATGTATATTGATGACGTTTGTTATGTTGAATATCCCAGCCAGATGACCTACCAATCTTCTACAACAACTCAAATTACCGGTGGGGTTGGGCCTGGATTTACCAACCAACCAATCATCTGCCTCGAAGTTACAGTTTCTGGTAGTGGAAATCCACTGAGTCTTACGAGTATTACATTTAATACCACTGGAACCACAAATACATCTGATATTTCAGCAGCAAGAGTTTTTTATACTGGGACTTCGACTACATTTTCTACCTCAACGCAATTCGGGTCTAGTATCAGTAATCCGAGTGGTACATTTTCCATCTCTGGTTCCCAGTCACTTTCTGCTGGAACAAACTACTTCTGGTTAGTCTATGATATTTCATCCAATGCGCAAACTGGAAACTTTCTGGATGCTCAATGTACAGGCTTTGTGCTTGGAGGAACAAGCTATACCCCCTCTGTAACAAACCCATCCGGTGCCAGAGAAGTTCGGGGACCTCGTTGTGGTACATACACTGTAGGAACTGGCCAATATTACTCAAACTTAACCGAAGCTTTTAATGAAATAAACACTTACGGACTAAGTTGCAACGTAACTCTTTTAATAGCAACAGATATTACCGAACCTGGTCCTACCCCACCTACTCTTAACCAATGGACTGAATATGGAGGAAGTGGCTATACTTTGACTATTGCTCCTTCTGGGGGTTCAAGAACCATCAGTGGGTCATTTGCATCAAATGGTCTAATCATCCTTAATGGTGCAGATAGAGTTACCATTGACGGACGAATTGGTGGTGTAGGAAGAAATCTTACATTCCGAAATGATGCAACTTCTGCCACTTCGGCAGCAGTTATCTGGATTAGATCACTTGGAACAAATGCAGGATGTAATAATGTAACTATAAGGAACTGCAACATTATTGGAATCGGAAGTAGCTACACATCACCTTCTCAAACCTCAAGTATGGGAATTTACGTAGCGGGGACTAGCCTTTCCACGACTGGTTCTGGTGCCGATAATGATTTCTTAAGAATCGAAGAGAATAACATTAGAAGATGTTACTATGGAATCTTTGCTGGAGGTGTTTCCGGTGCAATTCTTGACAGTTTAAAGATAATTAGAAATACTATTGGGGCAGATAACCAACCAGAGTTTGTTGGTTTTAGAGGGATTTACATTTATCAATTTGCCCAGGGTGTAGAGATAAGAGGTAACACTATTTACAATATCAAAAGAACAGATGGAGTTAACTTAGCTGGTATAGAAATAAATACAAACTCATCCGACGCCCAAATTATTGGTAACAGAATTTACGGAATTTACCAGGAATCTTCTGGTGGATGGGGAGCCTTTGGGATTCTCATTAACTCAGCGACGGGCAATTCAAATATCACTATTGCAAACAATATGATTTCCGACATCCATACGATGAACTATAGTGTTAGTAGTACTACATACAATCCATTTGGAATTAGAATTGTAGGTGGTACTAACTTTAGAATATACCATAACACGATTAATATGTATGGAACTCAAGCCAACGTTGGAACATCTGCCAGTATGAGCGCCTGCCTATTAATTACAAGCACTGCAGTAACTGGAACAGATTTAAGAAACAACATATTTGTAAACAGTCTTAGTAGTAATATTTCCTCCCCAGCAAGTAAAATGTATGCAGTTTATGTGCCCTCTGGCTTTACATTTTCTACAATAAATTATAATAACTACTTTGTTTCGGGAAGTTTTGGAGTATTAGGGTTTTATGGGTCAGACAGAACTTCGTTGTCGGATTGGAGAACTTCGTCCGGGGGTGACGCTAATTCAATTAATTTACAACCAGTATTCCTTGGAAATGATGACCTTCACTTAACTGGTTCATCAGTCGGAGACAATAGATATCTTGCTCCAGCCCTTAGCGGAATTACCACCGACTTTGATAACGAAGTAAGAAGAACCACAAACGTAACAATTGGTTGTGATGAGGTAATTCCAATTTTATCGGCTTCACCGATAACCTTCACTCCCCAACAAACTATTTATTGCAAAGATGGAACAGTCCGGCTAACTGCCAATGCATCTATTACTGGTTTTAGAGATAATATCAGTCGTTCAGTTCCATCACCCAGTTTTTCTTACCAATGGAGAAAAAATACTATTAATATTACCAATGCCACAAGTCAGAATCTAATTTTTTCGCCACTCGTTCAATCAGATTCTGCATTTTATGGATGCCAAATTTCCTTCTTTGGCGAAAGCGTAAACACCAGCGATGTATTATTGACTGTTCAATCACCAATTGAAATTGTTTCTCATCCTCAAAATTCATCTGTCTGCGCAGATCTTAACCCAGCAATTAACTTATCTAGCTCTAGTATTGGAACTATCACCGGATGGCAATGGCAAAAGCGTGATCCAAACAATCCAACTCTTTGGACTGATATTCCCGGTGCTAATGGTCCAAATCTTTTTCAACCTATTACTAACCCTCAATCAGCAACTGGTTTTTACAGGGTTGTCGTAAGTGGGCCTGGCATCTGTGGACCAGCTAAAGTGACATCAAATCCTGCTTACGTTGATGTTACAGAATCTGTCAAAAACAATATTGTAACTTGCAATAAAGATCCGCAAAACCTTTGTGAAACTGATGATTTTTATCTTACTACATCTGCATACGGCACAATAACGGGTTTCAAATGGCAAAAACAAGTAGGTGGTACTTGGGTTGATCTAGATCTTGATAAATTCCCCACAGCAAGACAAAGAACCTTGCAATTTAGAGTCGCAGATCCTTCGATGAGTGGAAAATATCGTGTACTTGTTTATGGATCTAACGCTTGCTATCCTACTGGACAACCAGTACCATCAAACGAAATCGATATTATTGTGTGGCCTCTATTCAGTATTGTTGAACAACCTCAACCTCAATCCGCTTGCGTCGGTGCAAACCTATTAACTTACGTTGTCACCGAAGGTATCGTCCTTAAATATCAATGGCAAAAGGATTATAAAGACATTACCGATAATCCATCTGCTAATACTGCTGTTCTTATTTTAAATAACGTAAAATTCGAAAATTCTGGTATTTATCGCTGTAAATTGACTATTCAAGACTGCCGCGGAATTGTTGATATTTACACTGACGAAATTCTGATTTACGTTTATTCAAAGACAAAAATTACCCGAGCAAACAAAAACCAAGTTGTTAAACTTGGTGATGTTGCTATATTTGATTTCGATGCTTTGGTTGAAGGGAAAGAACCTATAGGCGATGTTTATATTCAATGGTATAGAGGAAATCAACCCTTAGAAGACAATGATAGAATCTCTGGAACAAAATCTAACTATTTAACAATTAGGGATGTTAGAGCATCAGACTTGGGTTCAAACTACTGGGTTGTAGTGTCCGGCCTTTGCGGTTCCGACACAGCAACTGGTTTCAGCATCTCTAATCCAACTATTAATATTGTTACTCAACCTGCTAATATTTCAGCTTGTGAAGGTCAAACTGTTGAATTTAACGTTAATGCTACATTTTCAGGTGGTTCGGAGTTGAAATACCAATGGCGAAAAGACGGTATTGAACTAACGGACAACGCAAGAATTTCTGGTACGAATACTCCCAAACTAGTCATTAGCAACATCAATCTAAATGATGCAGGTTATTATGACGTTGTTCTTACTAATTTGCCAACGGGGTTTACTACCGCTTCTACCTCAGCCCAGTTGAACGCTCTAACAAAACCCAAAATCACCCAACAACCCCCAACAACAGTTAACCTAAATGCTGGCGAAAAGCTCCAGATAACAGTACAAGCTGATGGAAGCGAACCTCTTTCGTATCAATGGTATAAGAACAATGAAATAATCGACGGGGCTAATCAGTCGACTTACGAGAAGGATAATGTTAATAATGAAGATGCTGGTTCTTATTACTGCAAGGTTACAAATGTATGTGGCGAGGTCACTAGCTCAAAATGTGTTGTGTCGGTTACTTTAAAGCAAATTGCTGGTATTTCTGACGTTGTTAATGGAATTTCCTTAGACCAAAATAATCCAAATCCCGCCACGAACAATACCACTATATCTTTCACACTTCCCGAAAGCGGTTTTGTAACACTAGAGCTTATTGACATCTATGGAAACAAAGTAGCAACTTTGTATAGTGGAACTGGGCAAAAGGGAATTTCTATTGTATCGTTTAATGTTGAGGAATTGAATTTACCAAGCGGTACTTACTTGTACAAGCTTAACTTCAATGGAACAGAAATAACAAAGACAATGGTTATTATTCGATAGTTTTGATAATAAAGAAAATCGAAAAGGGCTATTCAAATGAATAGCCCTTTTTTTAGGAAATATTAAATGATGTAAAGGTCCAGAAAATTAATGTCGGCGTGGCCAGATTCGAACTGGCGACCCCTACTACCCCAAAGTAGTGCGCTAACCAGGCTGCGCTACACGCCGCTTATTACAAAATTAACAAAGAATTTGTACATTACAAAATTGTTTATTCACAGTTTGCTAAGCACAAAAACATATTTCCAACAATTTATCCCAAATTGTTAATTTTGTATATTTAATAATCAAAGGTAATAACATGTCTGGACATAGTAAATGGGCAAATATTAAACACAAAAAAGCAGCAAAAGATGCAAAAAGGGGAAAATTATTCACTAAATTAGCAAAAGAGATTACCATTGCGGCCCGAGAAGGAGGGGGGGACCCAGAAGCAAACCCAAGGTTAAGATTAGCCATCCAAAACGCAAAAGCGGAAAATATGCCCATGGAAAATATTAAACGAGCTATTCAACGAGGGACAGGAGAAATTCAAGGGGATAGTATTGAAGAAATTATTTATGAGGGATATGCACCACTTGGAATTGCTGTTATTCTAGAAACTATTACCGACAACCGAAATAGAACTTATCCACTAATTCGATCAGAAATCAACAAACTTGGTGGAAGCATAGGAGAGCCCGGTTCAGTAATGTGGAATTTTGAAAGAAAAGGAGTTATTTACATCGAAACCAACAACAAAACCGAAGATGAAATGCTTGAGTTGATAGTCGAAGCTGGTTGCGAGGATATGGAATATGACCCAGAAAGAACCAGAATAATATGTGGTTTCGAAAAAATGATGTCTTGCCAGAAATATTTTGAAGAACAAAATTTCAAAATTTTAGAAGCCCGTTTTGAATATATCCCAAGAACAACCATCAAAATAGAAAATATTGAATCTGCAAGAAAAGTTTTAAAGTTCTTCGACACACTTGAAGAGCTCGACGATGTCCAAAATGTTTATGGAAATTATGAATTTACTGATGAAGTGCTTTCACAACTTGAGAAAGAACAATCCTAAATGAGAATTATAGGAATTGACCCTGGTTCACATAGCTGTGGATATGGATTAATTGAAGAAATTGATAACAATTTCTTTGTCCTGAAATATGCTATAATAAAGCCTAGAATAAGAAAATCAATAATTTCCTTTATTGATTCCCTTAAAGTACTTTATGATAGTACTTCTTCACTACTAATTGAGTACAAAATAGACGAAATGGCTATCGAAACGCAATTTTACCACAAAAATGCACAATCCTTAATGAAACTTACCCAAGCAAGGACTTCAGTTGAACTGGCTGCTTTAAATTTAAAATTACCAGTTTTCGAGTATTCTCCTCGAGAAATAAAGCTCGCTGTTTCAGGTAAAGGAAATGCAACAAAGAAAAGTGTTCGTTTCATGGTAAACTCTATTCTCAAATTGAATCTCGAGCCAAAACTAACCGATGCTTCAGACGCCTTGGCAGTAGCACTTTGCCACTTAACAAGAAAAGGAAAGCATTTCCACAGCTTAAAAAACTCCCCCCGAAATTGGAGGGAGTTTATTGAAATGAACCCAGGAAGAATAATTAATATATAACTACCTTCCTACTTGCTCCCAGGATTCCACAGGAGTCTTAATAATTACTTGAACAGTTCGATTATAGAATCTTCCTTCTGGTAATGAATTATCATACAAGGGTTCATCTTCACCAACACCTCGTTTCAGAATAATACCAACTTTTCCTTTTGTTTGCTGCATAATTCCGTTGTAAACTGTATTGGCTCTACGTTCAGAAAGAGCTTGATTGTGTTCATACAACCCTACAACATCTGTATGCCCAACAACTTCGACATAGGATGTTTGCAAAACCCTATTATAGACATATTCCCTCATAATCCTTTCGTTAATTGGGCCAGCATCAGAACGGTCGAATGGGAATAAAATCAAGCTATATCTTTCGATAGTACTGTCTTTTGCACCCTTTTGAATATCGACTTTCTTTTGCTCTGTTGTAACTTGCATTACAGGTATCATTATTGGATCCGAAGCACATTCTTTGTCGTTAGTCGCAGTGATAATTAATTGTGCTGTAAATGGCACTTCATCCTTGGGATAATCTTCATCTTCATTTTTCCAATCCCACAAATATTTATTTTCAACTCGGCCAATATTTTTAAGAATGTTCCAAACTCTTCCACCCCTTTTAACCTCGACTCTACGAGATTTAACTAATTCATCTTCGATTCCATTTTTAAGAGTAAAATACATAGTTTCAGGTTGTGGAAAGGTTTTTGGATCTTTATCGAAAACTGGTTTCATAATGTTCCAATCGTTGCATAAAATTTCAACTCTGCGATTTTCAACTATACCCAAAGAATCATTTAAGTTCGACACAACAGCAGGCTGATTTCTGACTGTAATTTTCATCCTTTTTTCATCAATTCCCCAAACATCCCTCAAATATTTATATACTGCTTCTGCTCTTTCTCTCGAAAGGTTAGGCCTTTTCTCTTCTGCTGTCTTGCCATCATTGCAACCGACAATCTCAATTTTCGCTTCGGGATACTTATTCAATCTATACCCATAAATATTCAAAATATGGTAGTATTTTTCTAATGTTCCACCTCTGATGGTAGTATCCGAAAATGCTTTTTTAAAGCGATCGTCGGGGGAACTAAATAGAATGTATCTATCGGGTAATTTTGAAGAACCAAGGTCAAAAAACACATAGTTTAGAAGTGGATATAGATCCCATGTCTGGAATTGTTCCATAACCAAGCCACGGAAATTTGAAATTTCAGGCTTAATATGTTTGTTTTCGGCAACATATTTGGCTTCGTCAATTTCAGCACCAATAACTGGACGTTGGCCAAGAGGTATTACAACGTTAATTAAATCAGCGTATTTTTTTGCTTCTTCGGGGTCTGTAGTTGGTTTGGGTTTATTTACTCTAACAATTTTGGTCATTTTTCCATATTTTGGATTTTCGGCAGTAATTTCCAAGTTGACAAACATAATAGAATCTCGTGGATCGCCATAATCATTATTGGTAACAACAAAATCCATCTCGCTACGTGGTGGCTTCAATGTATCAACAGCAATTCTATTAATTATCGGACTCTTAATCCTTACGACTGCAGGGATATTTTCGCCGCTACATTCGTCGATAACTGTAGTTTTCACAACAACAGCTCGGAAGTAGGAAGGAACAAATGCCATAAAGATATCAAAATCGCCTTGAAATCCTGAAATATCCTTTCTTCGGGAAGAGAAATAAATAACATCCCCAGAGGCTGGTAGTGTAATAAATTGATCGTCCTGAGGAGTATTAAGCGGTTCACCCAAATTTTCAGGTTTAGACCATGTTTTGGTAATCGGGTCAAATCTGGTTACATAAAAATCTAAGCCACCAAAGTTGGGTTTATGTCCTTTCGAAGAGAAAAACAAAGTCTGATTATCTGCGGCAATAAATGGTCCAGCATCTTGAAAAGGAGTATTTATCTCAGTCAAATTTTTTGCGGGCATCCACTCTTCGGTCTCCTGGTCAAATTCTGAATACCAAATATCCATATTGTCCCACTTTTCATTATTACCATCAGAATTCGGGCCAGGTCTAGTTGAAACAAAATACAACCTGCTTTGGTCTGGAGCAATAGAAGGTTGAGCGTCGAAATATTTAGAATTAACATTAGGTCCAAGGTTATACGGTCTACTCCACTTGTCCCCTTCAATTGTTGTTTTGTAAATGTCGCAATCACCTAATCCATCGGGGCGGCTACATGCTGTAAAAAACAAAGTTTGACCGTCTGCAGCAATAGAGGCAACACCTTCGTTTTCCGGTGTGTTGACTCCCTGGTATCCCCAAATAGTTGTGGTATCAATGTTGAATGGTTTAAAAAATATTGTATCTAATCTATCATTTTTCTTGGTAGCCCAAAAATCGTGGCTAGGCTTCCCAATTTTGGGGTTTACCCTACTACCATTACGATTCGAAACAAAATATAAAGTTTTTCCATCGGCACTTACCGTAGGGGCATAATCCAACCCTTTCCAATTAACTACCGGACCAAGATTAATTATACGAATCTTCGACTTGTCTAAAATCTGCGGTTGGTCTTGGTTAGGTTTTTGTGGTAAGTCAGGTTCTTTGGAGTTATCAATAGTTACGCTATAAAGAAAATAATCAGAATCTGGTGTTTTTTGGAAAGTATTATTCTCGGCAAAAAGGTTAAATGAGAAAAAGACAAAAAAAATTGCAAAGTAGAAAGGCTTCCCAAAATTCATTTTCTTACCCTTTATTAATTAACATCAAAATTCATATTTTTTAAATTATAAATTTAATTAATAAATTTTAAAACGAAAAACTAAAGGGCAAAATATTAATTAATATTTTTTTGCTGTGTAATATTTTTTAACAATATTTTGTAGTGAATAAAACTACAAAACTAGTATTAGAAAATTTGATTTTACAGCAATAATTTGGAAAATATTAACTAAAAACTTGTTTTTTATTTATGTTTACGTTAAAAACTTACCAAAATCGCACAAATAGGAATGAAAATAACCAAAATTTATATCTTTCTTTCAAAATAAATTAGCAAAACTAAGTTCGAGTGTTTAAACAATAATGTTTAAAAGCTTATTATTGACAAAAATAACCTTTTTTATTTCTTTGTTTTCAATATGTTTTTTCACATTTGGTTCACTAATTGCAAGTTTAAAGGCTTCATCTTGGGAAATATCAATTGGAGCCTGTAACCTTGCCCTAATTTTGCTATTCACTTGAATTACTAACTCAATTTCTTTTCTAACAATTTTTGATTCGTCGTAATCTGGGAATTTTTGCAAAAATATTGAATCTTTATAACCAAGTTTCGACCAGAGTTCTTCAGAAATATGGGGAGCAAAAGGTGCAAGACAAAGAAGGAAATTTTCCAAGGCATTTCGTTGCTTTATTTCATATTTAGAAAACTCATTTACAAAAATCATCATCTGGGAAATTGCAGTGTTGAACCTAAGGTTTTCGATATCCTCAGAAACTTTTTTTATAGTATAATTTAAAATGTATTCCTGCTCATCATTCAATGGTATTTCTTTTATGGAACTATTAAGGTTTCCGTTTTCATCTATAAATAATCTCCAAACTCTATTTAAAAAACGATTTATTCCCTCAATTCCAGTTGTCGACCAAGGTTTTGAATCTTGAAGTGGTCCAAGAAACATTTCAAACATTCTAAGGGAATCAGCACCATATTTTGTAACAACATCGTCGGGGTTAATTACATTCCCAAGTGATTTAGACATTTTCCTCCCATCTTCTCCAAGAATTAAACCCTGGTGAAATAACTTGTAAAATGGTTCTGGGGTTGAAACATAACCATAGTCGTATAGAACTTTATGCCAAAAACGAGAATATAAAAGATGCAAAACTGCATGTTCAGAACCACCAACGTACAAATCCACACCCCGAGGTTGCATCCAATATTTTTCTTTGTCTGGGCTGCAAAAGAATTCTTCATTTTGGGGATCAATGTAACGCAAATAGTACCAGCAAGAGCCAGCCCATTGCGGCATAGTGTTTGTTTCGTATCTCCCTCGCTTCCCAGTTTTTTTGTCAATGAAATTAATCCAACTATCCACATTTGCTAAAGGCGATTCTCCACTTCCACTTGGTTTAAATTCATTTATTTCTGGCAAAAGCAATGGCAATTCATCCAAGTCTAATGCTCTTTTCGTCCCATCCTCGAAAAAAATTATAGGTATGGGTTCGCCCCAATATCTTTGCCTTGAAAATAACCAATCCCTTAATTTATATTGTACTTTTCTTTTGCCTATTCCTTTTTCTTCCAACCAACCTATAATTCTTCCCTTTGCTTCATGGGTAGCAAGACCATCAAGAGAAACCTCGAAATTTGTCGAATTAACATTAATTCCATCTTCAACGAAAGGTGATGTAGATATATCCCAATCGGAGTCAGGAGGTTTTACCACTTGTACAATTGGCAAGCCAAATGCTCTTGCAAATTCAAAATCCCTTTCATCGTGACCAGGTACGGCCATTATCGAACCAGTTCCATAATGAAGCAGTACATAATCTGCAATCCAAATGGGGATTTTCTCACCAGTTGCAGGATTAATAGCAAATGCACCTGTTGGAACACCAGTTTTTTCCTTACTAAGATCAGTTCTTTCTAGATCTGTTTTTTTAATGGTTTCCGTAATGTAATTATTAACTATTTCTTTGCGTTCGGGAGTTGTTACGATGGGAACAATTGGATGCTCCGGAGCAATAACCATATAAGTAGCACCAAACAACGTATCTGGCCTAGTTGTAAAAACATTAATTTTTTCATTAGTACCAGCAATTTGAAATTCAATTTCAGCACCTTCGCTTCTTCCGATCCAATTTTTTTGCATTTCAATAGTCGAGTTAGGCCAGTCCACTAAGTCTAAATCATTAAGTAATCTTTGAGCATACTTTGTTATTCGTATCATCCATTGTTTCATTGGTTTACGCTCAACGGTATATCCTTTTTCCCTCCACTCATCTACCTCTTCATTTGCCAATACAGTACCAAGTTCTTCGCACCAATTAACTGGCACCATTGCAATGTAGGCCAATCTGTGATTTTCTTTGTAGATTTCAATTTCAAGAGGATCTTTTAAATTATCAGGAATTGGTAATTCATCGATTGGTCTGGCTTTTCCTAATTCTTCATCGTACCATGAATTATAAATTTGAACAAACATCCATTGAGTCCACTTAAAGTATTTTGGGTCTGTGGTATTGATCTCTCTTGACCAGTCGTATCCAAATCCCAACATTTTTAATTGATTGCGAAATACTCGAATATTATTTTCAGTTGCGATTCGAGGATGAATTCCAGTGACCATAGAATATCTTTCGGTTGGCAAACCAAATGCGTCAAAGCCCATGGGATGTAAAACGTTATAACCTTTCATTTTTTTAAAGCGAGCTATGATATCTGTTGCAGTATAGCCTTCGGGATGACCAATATGTAAGCCTGCTCCGCTCGGATATGGAAACATATCTAAAACATAAAACTTTGGTTTTGTGGAATCCTCAAATACCTTAAATATTTCTTTTTCTTCCCAAAACGCTTGCCATTTCTTTTCAATCTCGGAAAAAGGATAATTAGCCATAGAAGTAATTCTTTATTACAAAGAAGCAAAATTACGAATTTTAAAAAAGTCTATTTTAAGTAAAATATTTTTGTTTCGTTTTTGTCTATCAATTTGGTTATGGAAAAATAAACAAATTAGCTTATCGATTAATTTAATACTCATTTTTTTAAATTTCGGAGGATTAATGAAGAGCAAGATTACTTTTGTTCTTCTTTTATTGAGTTTGTTTATACCACATTTAGTAACATCAAAAGTTGATAACTTAACTATTTTAATCGAAGATAATACAAAGCTTAAATTATCTTACCAACCAAATTTTTTAAAATTCGATACTATTATTTTCGAAAATAAAAATTACTTATTGCCAATTTTTAATGAACCAACAGAATGGTTTAGAACAACCGATGGAAACATTATTTGTGTAACTAGCAAGCTTTTAGGGGTTCCCGGCATTGATTTGTATCATACTGAAAAATCAATATCAAATAATAATTTCACCTTCAGTGGAAATATACCCAACCCAGAAATTTTTGATATACTTTTTTATCAAAATGATAATTCCAGAAAACTTCAAACCGTTCAAATCCAAGAAAATTCGTGGTCTTTTATTCAATATCTTGGGATAGGTAGGAATATTCATATAGCTTCTTTGAATATTATTGTCGCAAAGTATTCACCAGAAACCAATACTATCACCATCCCTTTTAATATTGAAATTGAGATTTCTTTTTTCCCAAAATTCCAAAAATCAACATCACAAATTATCCAAGATGTAATTAATCCCAACCAAGCAAAAAGTTGGATTGTTGAAAATACAAACGTAGTATCTCAAACAAAACCTGAAAATTCAATTTTATCCCAAAGTAAAACCCTATTAAAAATAAAAGTAGATAAAGAAGGAATTTACCGAATAGATGCATCTAACTTATCATCTTTAGGGATAACCATCCCTCCCCATCTTGTAAATACAATAAAACTGTTTGGTGGAGATGGTAAACCGATTACAGAACCTCCAACCAACCCAAATAACAATTCTATTAATCAAATTCCTATTATTGTTCGGACCAAACCAAATGGTGATTTAGACTACATCTTGTTCTACGGTATAGGTACTAAAGGTTTTGAATTTAAAAAAGGAACTTTCATTAACTACCATAACCAATATTCAAATTCAAATTATTATTTACTAAGTTGGGAAGGAGACCCTGGATTAAGAATCCAGCAATCCGCTGATATTACTTGTACAAATCCTATTATACCTCAATTTTATACTGAAAGAATTTTCTATCGCGAAGAGATAACAAATCCGTTCAGTAGTGGTTCTGGGAATATTTGGTTCGGTGCTAGCATTTTCCCAAGGTATTTTACAAATCACCTTTCCGACCTTTATAAAAATGGTGAAATATCATACCGCTTTTATGTTGCTCAGAATTACACCGATGTAGTTGATAATTTGTATGGTCAATTCTCTTTTTATGAAGGTCAAAACTTAATTGGCGAAGTTCACATTCCACGTTGTGTAACCTACGAGGAAGCCAAGGCAAGGCAATATGAAGCAAAATTATCTGCAAATACAATTGCTTCGGACAACAGGAGCTATATCCGAATTGAATATAAACCACCAATTGGAGCCACCGGCAGCGCAACACCATATTTCAATTGGTACGAAATACATTACCCTAGGCAATTTAAAGCCTCAGACAAATCTATTGCCTTTTACACTGAACCAAATTATTTTGGATGCTACGAGTTTCAGATTTCTGGATTCGAAGGAGAAATAATTGGCCTTGATGTTTCTCAACCAAGTCAACCTAAACTACTAACTAATAAGTCTGTAGTGTTAAACAACTTTCTTTTTAGAACCAATATAGATTCTGGAAATGTTAGAAGATTTATTATTTCTTCCAATTTCCTTAAACCTGAAATTGAAAAAATTGAAATTCCTGGATTAAAAACCAACCCTTTAAATTCCGAGGTTGTAGTTATTACTCATAAGTCACTATTAAACAGTGCAAATAAATATAAAGAGTTCCGCGAAAAAACCACCAACTACAAAATAACCATTGTAAACATCGATGACATATATAATGAATATTCCTGTGGAATACCAGACCCAATGGCTTTAAGATTTTTCCTTGCCGATGCTTTGTTGAATTGGAACATAAAACCTTTATACGTGATTCTCTGGGGAGATGGCCACTATGATTTTAGAAATATTTCAACAAAAAAAGTCAACTATATTCCCGCCTTTCAAGTTGCAGACAATACACAATCCTTCACTTCAACTGTAAGTTACACGAGTGATGATTTTTATGCTTTTTTAGTCGGTAACGATTGGGTTATTGACCTAATAATAGCTCGTGTCCCCATATATGATGACCAAACAGGTTTACTCTACGTCAGTAAATTGGCAAGTTATGAAAATTCCCAGGAAAAATCCAAGTGGCGTTCAACAGTACTCTTTAGTGCCGATGATAGTCCCCAGTCCAAGAATAGTTACGACGGGAATTTGCACACAAGAGATTCCGAATTAATATCCAACTTTAATGTTCCACAAGATATTTTAATTAAAAAGATTTACCTAGCAGAGTACCCGACTGAAAATATTCCAGGGGGACGAAGAAAACCGTTGGCAACTGCCGATTTGGTAAGATCAATTAATGATGGTACAACACTTCTTAACTGGCTTGGTCACGGAAATCCACGGGTTTGGGCACACGAAGAATTATTCGACAGGGACCAAACAATTTCTCTACTTTCTAATAAAGATAAACTTTTCGTTGGAATTGCTGCTACTTGCGATTTTGGTAGATTTGATTTAACCGAAATAAGAAGTGGTACAGAAGAATTACTTTTCCACAAAAACGGTGGAGCAGTAGCTTTCTATTCTGCAACAAGGGCTGTTTATACAACAGACAATAAGATATTCAACGAGAGAATTGTCCAGGAACTTTTTAAAAGGAATAAAAACGGCAATTATCAAACATTAGGAGAGGCTTATTTTAATGTAAAAAGTATATCTATTGGAGACAACCATAGAAAATATTTACTTTTTGGTGACCCACTTATTAAGCTAACAATCCCAGAAAACATTGCCAAAATAACTAAAATAAACGAGTTTAATATATCTAAATTGCCAAAAGATAGCATCGTAAATATTAATGCATATTCGATATTAAAACTTGAGGGAGAAATTCTATCCCCTAACGATTCATCTAGAATCTCAAATTTTAGTGGAACAGTAGAAATTGTTATTAATGATGTTGGATATACTAAAGTTGTTAACGATATTGATAATACTAAACACTCAATTTACAAGGAAGGTGGAATTATCGCCAAAGGAATAATACCGGTAACTAATGGCTCTTTTAGTGGTGAATTCTTTGTTACCGACGAGCTGAGTTTCTTGAACGGTAATTTAAGTATTAGACTTTATGCCCAAGATACCTTAAAAAATTACTTTGCAAAAGGATATGAAAACAGAATAAAAGTTTCAGGCATAGATACTTCAAATACTATATTTGATACTGAACCTCCAATTATCAATGTTTTCCTTGATGATACTACTTTCAAAAATGGAGATGTAGTTAGCAATCCACCCACATTAATTGTCAAATTGTATGATAACACAGTGATCAATACCACTGGTGTAGGAATTGGCCACTTAATTGAAGCGTGGATTGATGATAATCCAGAATCAATCGACTTAACAAACTACTATGAAAGTTCCCTTACAAACCCGAGAGAAGGTATTGTTAAACGCATGCTTTCTCCGTTAAAACCTGGATCTCATAAAATCAAAGTACGCGCTTGGGATATATTTAATAACTTTTCAATTTCATATGCCTATTTTAATATTTTAGATCTATCCGCTGGAATTATTCTGACAAATCCTATCGTAAAACCCAACCCAGCAATTAATTTTGTAACCTTTCGTGTCCAACACAATATAAATGAACCCTACTCGGTTAATCTTAGAATTTTTAACAATTTTGGACAAAAAATATTTGAATCGATGCAGGATTTGAATAAACTAATGAATTTTGAAATAAACTATGATTGTGTCGACGAAGCCGGAACTAATATTCCTCCAGGAATATATTTTTATTTGATAACCGTTCAAACTAAGTCAAAAAAAGCTCATATTTCTGGTAAATTTGCAATCGTAAGATAAATAATTCGTTAATGAATTTGTTTAGGAGGTATAATTAATATGAAAAAAATTGGATTTGCAATCATTTGCCTGTTTTTAGTCGCAAAAACTACACTTTTTTCCCAAGCTGGTGGTGCCTCAGTACTATTCATTTCTATACCACCAGACGCTCGTGCAAGTGGAATGGGTGAAGTAGGTACCGCAATTGCCGATGATATCAATGCTATTTATTGGAATCCCGGTGGTTTAGGCTTTCTAAAGTACGTTCAGAAAGGGTTCGATCCTGAGGATGTCGTCCCTTTCAGACAAATATCCCTTTCTTTTTCCAAATGGCTACCAATGTTTAATGCTGATTTATATTATAGTTACGGTACTGTTGGACAGTTTTTTGAATCTCTCGATGGAACAATTACTTTCAACTTTATTTTCATGCACTTAGGCGAATTTACAAGAACCGACATAAATGGAAATGCCCTCGGTAAATTCCGCTCCAATGAGTTTGCTGTTGGTGTTGCATATGGAACAGAAGTTGCAAAGGACCTCGGAATTGGGGTACAACTTAGATACATTCAATCCAATCTTGCACCAGCAAGCGCCCTTGCTGGCGGGGATGCTGGAATTGGCCGAACAGCTTCATTCGACCTTGGAGTTCTCTGGAAACCACAAGAGCTAATTGTTTTTGGAACTGATATTGGAAATATTTTTTCCCTTGGACTCAATTTACAAAACGTTGGGCCCAAAATCACCTATCGCAAAGAGTCGGATCCAATACCAACAACTCTTCGTCTTGGTACTGCCTTCAATATTGTAAAAGATGAATATAATGATCTAAAACTAGCCTTGGATATTTCAAAACTATTAGTTTACCGCACAGAACTAACAAGCGACCCGGTTCCAAAATCTTTCATAACCGCTTGGAGAAACCCCGGTGTAGAGATTTCCTTGGGTGCTGAATATTGGTACGAAAACCTTATTGCTCTTCGTGCTGGATATTTTACTGAGCCCGCTGCTCTTGGAAACAGAAAATACTGGAACTTTGGTGCAGGCTTGCGTTACGATATCTTTAGGCTTGATTTTAGCTTTATCAATCCAATCGAGGAAAACCATCCTCTTGCAAATACAATGCGTTTTTCGCTGCTAATTGACTGGAAATAATCATACTTTATTAAATGAAAGCCCCCTCCTTCAAGGAAGGGGTCTATTTACAAACTAAAAAAGATACATAAAAGCTAATTGACTCCGAATATTTGTTACACTTTTTGTGTCGGTAATTTTTCCTTTGTCGGACCTATTTACCTTCCCAAAATTAGCTATCATTACCTCAACTTCTCCTGCTATTTTAACCTTTCCAAATGTGACTTGAATTCGGGGCGAAACTCTCAATAAGTCATCAATATCTTCAGCCCTTCCAAAGAACCTTTGATAAGTAATATTTTTTGTTCCCAAATTTTTTGAATACCCACAAAAAACTCCATACTCAACATCTTTACCAAAAGAAATGTCCGTCCATAAACTCAAGTTACGATTAGGAGTATATTCCCATTTATCTTTAGTAGTGTCTACAACTGCATACCCTCCAAGCATAACCATCTCGGCTAAATTTTCCCCAAGAACACCTTCTGCTTTAAAACTGAACTCACCTACAACAATTTTTAAAAAACCCAGAAAAGAAAAACTTTCAATGTACTCGCTTATTGAAATATTGCTTTTAGTTTTGACTCTTGGAGCAAGTCTTTTGTAGTCTGCACCACCACCAATTAAAGCATTATCCAAAAGTTTGATATGTAATTGAGCATTAAGGTTTGGAATCACTGAATTTCTTAGATAAACGGTAGAATTTCCATCTGGACCAGGGCTTTGAAAATCTCGCTGAGATGAAGCAGTAAAAATTAACTTAAAAGGATTTACTTTAGTAGTCAACCGTAATTGCGGAGCACGTATAAATGGTTGGAACGGAGCACCAGTATTAAAGCCAATTGTACCAGGAAAGCACTCCACAACAAACATCGGATGCCAGAACTGACCAGCAAGAAATTCGAAGTATTCCCATGAAAATTTTAAATAGGCATGTCGAAGACGAAGAGTATTAATATTTGCATCCGTTGAGCCAAAGAATTCAGTTTCAAAATATGCCATAGATTTTGCACCCAACACATCTGGACCTGAAATAGTTCCCGCAAGTCTTGTTTGAATTGATAGAATGTTGAAGCTTGGTTTCGCGTTAAGATCGTTGTTCTGCAAGTCCAATTCTTCCTTTTTAGGAATTATCGAGAAATGCCCTTCGCGAAGCTGGTCAATTTGTCTAGAATCGAATAAAACATCTGTTTTTACATATCCCGAAAGTTTGAGCAAACTTTCGTTTGCGTGAGAAATAACCACAGAAAAATAAAAAACAAACACAATGAAAAAGAAGGGAAAAAATCGTATCATAGAACCTCCTGAATAGTTGGAAAGAAATCGTTAATCGATTTAACTATTTTTGAGATAGTGATGGATTGAATACCGTGGTCCCCTTTCTCTGCACGAACCACAATACATTTAGGATTATTAGGATGGAATTTATTAAAGAAATTATCAAGACCGCTATAAAAAGCAAGAGTAGGTTTGGAATATGCCGTTGCAATGTGAACAGTAGAAGTATCAGGAGTTACTACCGCACAAGAATTTTCGATTAAAGCAAAAATATCCAGAATAGATCCTGAGAAAAACAAATGTAAAAAACTAAATTCTTTTTTCAAGTCTAATGCTTTTATTGTATCGCGCACATCAAAACCTAACACAATTGGCATACTTCTATCGATGCTAGAAAAGATAAATTTCAGAGCCTCATCATTAAAAGTTTTGCGAGGATGACTAGCAGAAATGTTAAAAAAAATATAGTTTCCCTTATTTAAATTATTTTCTTCAAGAAATTTCTCTACATATTCCAATGATTTATTTGGATAATATAGCTCTGGTCTTGGGATAGTTTTGGTATTTAAATTTATTCCAAGTGAATTAAAAGCCTGAAATACCCTTTGAGTAAAATGCAATTCATAATTTTTAGCCTCGTCTGGAACTGTAATATCGAAGCATTTTCCCTTAATACTATTATAACCTACTTTAACATTTGCTCGAACTAAATTTGCAATTATCTTGCCTTCATATGAAAAATGATCTTTTGGGTCAACGTAGTAATCAAATTTGTCCTTTCTGAGTAAGAATAAATTTTTGAAAATATTGTGTGGGTACTTATTCCAAACATAAATTGTCTTAACATTAGGATTATGTTTAATTACCACAAAATTTCGGCCTCCAGCAATAAAGGAAATCTTTGCATTTGGATATTTATTCTTTATTGCAGAAATAATCGGGGTGGCAAGTATCATATCTCCAAAAGTACCCAATTGCAAAATACATATATCCATAAAATCAATTTAATAAATCCATTAACCCTTTAAAAACTTGGTTTGGTTCAATATCAGAATAACCATTAACCTTTGAAATTATTTCTCTAAATTTCGTTTTATAAGGCAACCAAGGCATACCAAATTGATTATCTACAAAAGTATAAAACACAACGATTGGAATTTGAAATGCAGAAGCAAGATGAACAACCGAGGTATCCGGACTCACCAAATAATCGCAACTTGCAATCATTGAAGCAAATTCATCGAAATCGGATGTAAAAGGTGCAATTAAAGTATTTTGAAATTTACCAAGAAGACTTATCTCAGCTAAGTATTTTTTTGTTCCGAATAACACAATCTCAAACTCAAATTTATCGTTTAACATTTCAATTAAGGAAGCAATCTTCTTAACTCCCCAATATTTAGACTTTGTTGAACCTGCAATTACAATTCCAACTCGTGGTTTGGTTTTGAGGGGCAACTTATTGGATTTGACTATTGGATATTCCAATTTCTTTTCTATCTTAAAAGGATTAACTCCAAAGGGTATCAAAAGATTACAAATTCTATCTACAATGTGGATTTGCATTTTATTTGGCAACGTAACAACGTAAGTATAAACATTTCTATTTTCTTTGTCAAATCCCAAAGAAAATTTTGGTTTAAGAAAATTTATTAGCAAACTCGAGGTGAAGGAAGAATTGTCAAAAAGATCAATGATTAAGTCATAGTTCCTTTTTCTAAGCTTAAATATAAAGATAGTACTTTTAAAGATATTTCTTGGTAAAACCAATACTTTGTCGACATATTGTGCAACACAGACTTTTGCACTAAAATTTCTAAAACCTAAAAGAATTTCTATAGAGCTATGTGGTAACCTCTCCTTGAGAATTTTAAAAAAAGGAACAGAAACTAATAAATCGCCAATTCTATCTTGTCTAAGCACCAAAATTCGTCTGCAATTAGCAATTTGGGAATTGTATTCAGTAACTGGAATTGGAACTTTATTTGTATTTAACTTGAAAACAAAATATCGAAACCTGTTTTTTAAAAAATGTTCTATTTTTTTAAATAATATAGCCATAAAAATGGCTCTTTTAGAGTTTAAAAGAGCCAATTTAACAATTTTTACTTAAAAAAATCACTTTTTATCTTTACACTCAGTCTTTTTATCTTTGCATTTTGAATCGCTTTTCTTATTCTTGCACCCATCGTCTTTGTGCTCGGGCAATCCATAATCCTTATCACCTTCGTAAACTTTTGCATCATATCCAACCTTTTGTAACTCTGAGATTAAATTTTCAGGGTTGGTTGCCTCTGAATCAAACTTAACAAGAGCAATTTTTGTTGGTAAGTCTAAAGATGCTTCCTTAACCCCATGAGCATCCTTTAACGCTTTTTCGATCTTAGTTTTACAATTATTGCAATTGGCATTTGTAATAAGTTTAATTTCTGTTAACTTTGCGAAAGTTGTTAAGGGTAAAAGAATTAAAAGCGCTATAAAAATTAGATTAAAATACAGGACTTTTTTCATTTTGTACCAAATCTTGTTAAACAAAAGACAAATTTACAAAGAAAATTTATTTTAAAATTACTTTGTAATAATCAAAGAAAGTACTTTCTTCAAAACTTGGTCCTTGGAAAGGTTTTCCTTGTCGGTTTTAATTTTTACTGGAATATTAGGTGGAATCCCTTTTTTAAATAAGTCCTCCCCACCACAAGAAAACACTTTGAAAATACCAAAATAGAGTGTAACACCATCGGGAAATGTTTTGGAAACCATTTCCATTGGATTTCCACCAGTTGTTGTCCCAACAAGTATTCCAATTTTAAACCTTTTTGCTAAATCGGCAATAATTTCTCCAATACCAATAGTTCGTTCGTCTACTAAAAAATAAATCCCCTTAGGTCGAATTAAATTCTTTCCCGATATTATACATTTAATACTCTGCCATGAAATATTTTGTTTATTTGGGAATGAAAAGACTGGAAGTCGCCATATTTCACAATCCAAGGATTTTTCTGTAAATAAACTCAAAAATTGTTCGCTCGATAAAACAATTCCTCGCAAATCAAATATGAAATAATCTTTATGGTTGAGAGTATCAAGAATGTCTTTCAATTCTTTTTCTGTTAATCTTGTCAAATCGAAGTAAACAATTTTTTCATGTAAAAATGAAAATCGTTCTGGTCTTTCCTCGACTAATTCATTTGATAATATGCTCCTTGTAAAAGTATCATTAACAATTCTACCATCGGGCTTTTTAATTCCTAAATAAATAGTATCCGATAGTAAAAAGTTTCTGATGTAAGCCAAAGATTTAAGATATTTCCATCTCTCGGAAGAAAATCCTACGAACTTCGAAATAGAATCAATGTATGTTTCTGTAGGGATTGAATTTATCGCCAAAACTTCATCGCCAATATCAGTAATGGTATTAGTTCCTACAACTTGGGTAATTAAAACTTTGCCATCTATGTACCTCCACATAAAAGGGAAAGTCTTATCATTGATAATCTCGCGATGAATAACTCTCGAAAAGTTTTCCTTAATATTTGAAATCAACTTTTCTAGTATTCTAAAATATCCTTCTTTTAAATTATTATGGTTTTGGACTTTCATTCGAACCGTTTCATCAATAAGACTTTTTAGCAGGGATTCAGAAGGCTCATTAGGTTCAAAAAAAAGGTTAAAATGAATAAGAAAATTCCAAATATCTATTAATAAAGCAATTTGGGAAATTTGATCGTTCAAATCAAATAAGCAATCAAGTTCTTGATACCCTGATTTACTAAAACCATGATTAGAAAAATAACTAGCGGGCATGGAAATTGGGATTTCAATCGTTTCGTTATCGCTAAGCTCAATTCGAACTATTTCGTTTGGTTTTGGAAACGAAATTTTGGTTTTTGGGTCAGAAAATAAGTTCAACGACTTTCCCCCACCTCTAGACTTATCCTTTTTAACAAAAGCCAGATATCCACTTTGTAAAGAGATATCTAATAGTCTCCAATTAAAAACAAGTAGGGTATCCTTCGATATTTCAAAACCATTGTTAAGCAAAAGGTTTGTTTGAGGATTACCAGAAACCTCAAAACCGGCATCGTCAAGAGACAAATTGCCTTCCCCAACTAAAATTAAAGCAAGTTTTGCAAAAGAAGAATTTTCTGGAATTGTTGCACTCAACTCGAGTTTTTTCCAACTTAATGAGTCAATATTTTTAAACTCTTCGAAATAATAACCTACTTGCTTATTATTGGAATCATCAAAACGAACTGCCAAAACAAATTTCGAAGCTAAATCTAAAAGCTTACCAGAAACATATATGGAAAAAGTAAATTTGTTTTTTTGGTATTTTTGAACATTCACTACCTGTTGGACTATTCCCTGATACTTTCTTAATGGATTAAAAATATTAATTTTTTTTGAACGAAAATATGGATGCTGTTTTTCGTTTGGAAAACCATAATGCAACCAAGAAATAAAACCAGTGGAATCAAAATCTTTTTCTCGAAATTCATACCTCTTCAAAAAATCTGAAAATAAATGATTGATTTTTTTTGAAATACTTTCAGTTTTTTCCAAAACAAACTTTACAGAATTTAAAAGAAAGCACTCCCAATTGAAGTCCATTTCGGACAAAGGACTAAAATATCTTACTATGCCATAGACCCTCGCAAGATCCACCAATTGCTCAATTGAACACGAGTCAAAATCATAAACAAACTTTTGTCCTTCTTTTGGAAGGATAATTTCGAAAGATACGCTATCAATCCAAGCCTTCCCATTTCCAAACAAAAGTAAGCCAAAATTGATGACATCAGCATCAGGGCTAATCAAACCGACAATTTCCCTTAATTCCCATTCTCGCAATACACATGGTTGGTTTGGTAAATACTCGAAATAGCCAGATTCTTCATCATTTCCAATTCTTTCTCGGATCCAAAGATGGGCACTCCCTTTGGGACTGTGAACCTCGGCACGAATAAATGCTTTCAGTCTAATTGTTTTTCCCCGATAAGGTTTTGCATCAATGCTTTGCATCACAGAACCGTAAATCCCTTCTTCGTATTTCCCTTCACGAAATAGTTCAAGGCAATATTTTCCGCTTTTAGGCTTTTCGTTTGTAAGATAAGCTGAATATCCAAGTTTATCAGCATAACTTGGCACAGTCCAGCCTTTTGGAAGTTTTCCAAATTCCCCAATTTCAAAATCTAAATTATAAGGGACTGGCAAACCTTGTGAAAAAACAAAAGCATATGATGAAAGTAAAATAATTAGTGTTAACCGATAAATCATCATTTCACACAAACAGTTTTAATGTTTACAAACTCACGGATACCAAACATTGATAATTCCCTCCCATAACCAGAATCTTTAATTCCACCAAATGGCAACCTGGGATCCGATTTAACAAAATCATTCACAAAACAACAACCTGCCTGCAGTTTATTCCTGGCGATAAAGTTACCCTTTTCGATATCAGAAGTAAAAATAGCAGAACCAAGGCCAAAGCTTGTTTCATTTGCAAGCTTGATTGCATCAACCTCATCTTCTGCACAAATTATCGCAGCAACTGGACCAAAAGTCTCTTCGTAAAAAACTGGGCTGTTTGTGCTATTGACAATAACAACGGTAGGCAAATAATAATAACCTCTTTGTTTTGGAAATTCTCCTCCAAACAAAACTTTATCCCCGTTACCAATACTTCGTTTTACTTGGTCGTGCAATTCAAGTCGCAGGTCGGAACGAGCCAAAGGACCAACATCATTATTCTCATCAAGTGGGTCACCAACTCTTTTATGTCTAACTAATTCGATAAACCTTTCTACAAAGTCATCGAAAATTGGTTTTTCAACAATAAATCTTTTAGCCGCAATACAACTTTGTCCATTATTTATTAATCTTGCATTCACGCAAGTTTCAACTGTTTGGTCCAAATCCGCATCTTTAAGAACTACGTAAGGATCACTACCACCGAGTTCCAAAACAGTCTTTTTTAAGTTCCACCCCGAGATTTTAGCTACTTCTTTTCCAACTGGAGTACTTCCGGTTAGAGTTATTGCTTTAATATCTTTATGATTAATGATCTGTGCAACTTTATCCGAAGAAATAACCAAATTCTGAAACACACCTTCTGGAATTCCAGCTTCAAGTAATACTCTTTCAATCTCTATTGCACACCCCATAGTATTACGCGAATGCTTTAACAATGCACTATTACCCGCTGCAAGGTTTGGAGCAGCAAATCTAAACACTTGCCAAAAAGGAAAATTCCAGGGCATAATTGCAAGCACTGGACCTAAGGGTTGAAAAGCAACATAACTTCTTTGCCACTCTGTTATTATTTCAATATCTCTCAAATGTTCTTCAGCATTTTCAGAGTAGTACCGGCACACCCAAGTACACTTATCAATTTCGGCATAAGATTGTTTAATTGGTTTACCCATCTCAAAGGTAATTAATTTTGCAAGTTTGTCCTTATTATTTTGCAAAACTTTACCAACATTACTCAAATATTCACATCTCTTTGTTATTGGTAGACTTGACCAGTTTGAAAATGCAATTACCGAGGTAGAAATTCTATCTTGAATTTCTTTCTCTGAATGTTCTTCAAATTCATTTAAAACTTCTTCCGTTGCTGGATTAAACGTAGTAATTTTCCCCATAACTTACACTATTTAAATTTACATTTCAAAATTAGTATTTAAATTAGTTTTTTAAACTGGTGAAAATAAACTAAATGTACATTTACAGTAAAGATAAATTTAAAACAGTATTTCTAATTTTTTTAGTATTTTTCTCTTGTGCAAATCCTAGACCTCCATCCGGTGGACCTCCCGATAAAACTCCACCTCGTGTTTTAGAATTTTCCCCAAAAGTTTATACAACAAATTTTGATAAAAAAGAAATTTACATAAAATTTAACAAATGGGTAGACAGAAATAGCGTAATCAACCATATTTTTTTCAATCCACAAGTTAAATACCAAGTTTCCTGGAGTGGAAAGAAAATGTACCTCCGCTTTGCCGAAGAACTTCCTAAGAATACAACTTTTTCATTTTTACTTGGTACTAATTACAATGATTTGGATGGAAACAAACCACAGGAACCCTTTTCTTTGGTTTTCTCAACTGGAAATATTATTGATACTGGTAAAATTTTTGGCAAAGTAGTTAACGAAGGACAGCAAAACATTTTTGTTTATTCTATCCCCCAAAGCGAAATAAAAGATACAATTCTTGACGTAAATAAAG
>FMSI01064149.1_pt1 | contig 38286 bp, 51 predicted proteins | sample 1504471 | NCBI WGS metagenome assembly FMSI01 (sample SAMEA4475357, study PRJEB15587) | soil metagenome | biome: Soil; feature: Field | place: India | collected 2015-03-11 | depth 0 m
ATTCGAACTCACAACCGTCTGATCCGAAGTTAGATCGATGGTTATCCAGCCTGTCAAATATGTCCAAATAGCTAGAAAAATCGGGCATTTTGCCAGATATGGCGGTGCAATATGTCCAATATTTACACGATTTCCATCGTGACTCCTACGGTTACTCCTACGGTCCTAAAACCTGATCTAGCTTATCCGCTGCTTCTCTTTGCAGGCTGGGAATTAGATGGGAGTAGGTATCAAGTGTTAGCTCAATCGAACTATGTCCTAATGCCTCTTGGACAATTTTTGGATGCGTGCCTGATGAAAGCTGAAGCGAAGCGTAGGAGTGTCTGAGTGAGTGAAACTTTACACGAGGTAAGCCTGCTTTTTCCAAAGACTCGTGAAAGTGGCGGAGCAGATTACGAGGTGAGATCGGTTTTGATGTTGAAGTTTTAAAAATCAAACCTGATTGAGGCAATGGCATATTTTTTAGAGTTTCAGAAACAAAAGACGGCATTGCTACAATCCGCCTTGCGTTTGGTGTTTTTGGCTCGTTGATTGATGTTTTGCCTCTGATTGAGACCACTGTCTGCCTGATTGATATTTGCCTATTCTCTAAATCTATGTCTTGAGCCTCTAACCCAAGTATTTCGCCTTCCCGCAAACCGCAACCGATAGCAATAAGGTAAATAGGATAAAAACGGTGTCCTTTTACAGCTTCTAGAAATTTCTTGATTTGTTCAACCGATAAAGTCTCAGGTGCTTTCTTTGGCGGTGTAGGTGGCGCAACTCTGTTAGCTGGATTTCTTGCTAAAACTTCCCACTTTACGGCTAAATTTAAAGCCCGCCTCAAGACAGCGTGAATATATTGGACGGTTCTTTTTGACAAGCCTTCATCTAGTTTTTCCGAGTAAAGCCTTTGTAAGTGAGCAGGATTTAAATCTTTGAGTTTGATTTTTCCAAGCAGAGGCAAAATGTGTTTTTCGGCAAGATACCGGTAAGAGTCAGCAGTTTTTGGTTTTAAAGTTTTATCAACAACATCATCTAAAAATCGGTCAAAAAGTTGTGAAACCGTCATTCTTTCGCTAACGATTGGAGCTCCTTCTTTTAATCTTCTAAGGGAAGACTGAAGCCATTCTCTTACGATATGTTGTCTTTTACTCCTCTTGCGCTTCTTTTTACCGTCAGGCAAGACAATTTCAGCAATCCAGCAATTCTCGGATTGGCTGAAGAAAAGTGAACCTTCGCCTGAGCTTCTTTTTTTTGCCACTTGACACCACCTGTTCAATATTCTACTATAGATAGCGACATGGGGAAAGTTCCAGAAGAAGAAAAACAAAGAAACCTTGAATTCTATAAGCGTTGGCGTAAAGATGGGGAAAACATCTACAAGCTTTTATTGGAATATGGATTTTCTCTCCCTCGTGCTTACCAGATAAAAAGGAGAGTTGAGCAGAAATACCCTGAATTTGTCCAAAGTTTGAAAATTGGTATATTTTGATATATTTTGACCTATTGACAAGTCAATTTTGAAGTTCTAATATAGACATAGAATAAATAAAGGGGGAAAACAAAAATGACGCCAGAGAATATGACAAACCAAATACAACCAGTAGAGAAAAAGACAGAAGCAAAACCAGTCTTGACGATCTTAAGCGTGTCAGACTTGAGGGCAAGGATTGAGGAAGAAACTGAGCAGAGAAAACTTATAACAGAATTCATCTCAAAGCATATGAAAGAGGGGATCGACTACGGCAAGATAAAGGTCAAGACCAGAGACGGACGAGAGGTAGAAAGCAAACCCTCACTTTTCAAGCCCGGTAGTGAGAAGTTTTGTTCACTCTTTCACCTCCGACCAGTTTTTACTAGGGACGATGAAACTTGGGAAATGTCAGGAAAAATCCCCGGACTTTTTACCTACAAATGCCAGCTAATCGCTCCAAACGGAACGGTAGTCGGTGAGGGTAGAGGAGCAGCGAAGGTAACGGAAAAAACAGGTTGGACCGAAAACAACGCTATCAAGATTGCCGAGAAAAGAGCCCAGATTGACGCAGTTTTGCGAACTGGCGGACTTTCAGACTTCTTTACTCAAGATTTAGAGGATATGGTTGAAGTCATTGAGGGAGAAATTAGGGAAGCAGAGGAAAGACCCAGAGAAACAAGAGCGGTAACAGAAAAACAATTACAAGCTATTAGATTTTATCTTGAAAGGTTAGGAGCAAGTAAAAAGGATTTGAAAGAAAGGTTTGGGATTGAAAATATCGAGGAATTGACCAGAAAGGAAGCATCAGCTCTAATATCAGATTTAGGCAGACTAAAAACTTGGTAAATATGGGATTTTACAGACCGCCAGTCGAAGCAGTAGAGAAGAGAAGCAAAAAAATAGGGCTTTGGTTTGAGGATGTAAAATTCAGCGGTTGGAGTGGTGAAACATGTTCACTTTGCAGGCAGGAGATTACAAAAGCGGCATTGTCTTATAGTACTAAATTTTATGGTAAGCCTTTGTGTCGATCTTGTCAAAGGTTAGAAAATAAAATAGTTGATGAAAGCAGGAGTGGGGCGTCACCTAGCCGCTTGCCATAGTTGGGGGTATTCGAAAACAGCCCGAACGCTCCTGCCTTCTCTAGGCGGATTGGCTTCTCTTGCGAGCTGGCGAGTCCGACCTTTTGGGGGGTGAGGGCAGCACCCCCCGCCTAGAGAGGGGAGGCAAAAAAATGAAAAACGAACAATTTAATTTTATAGTCAAATTTTATACAGCCTTATTTTTGACTTTAGCCTTTAGCTTTTTTGACATTTATCTTGCCAAGAGGCAGGAAGTTGTCGAGGCTAAAGTTGAGGTAAAGGAAGAAGCAAAAGCAGAACAAACAACGGAAAAGCCAGAGGCTGAAGAAAAGAAAGCCGAACAGCCACGAACCCAGAGAGAGGAGATAGAGGCCTATATCCGAGAAGTCTTCGGCGAACACGCAGAAAAGGCCTTCTTGCTTTTGAAAGGTAAAGGAGAAGGCACTTGTGCAGAAAACAGAAACCTAGACCCTAATGCTGTTCATACTAACCGAGATGGGAGTAGAGACTTTGGACTATTCCAAATCAATAGCAGATACCACCCAGTTTATAAGTTGAACCTGTATAAGGATTGGAAAGCAAATGTTGATTATGCCTACCGAATGTTCAAAAACGATAATTACTCATTCAAGAGATGGACTTGTGGAAGATACTGGAAAATATGAAAAGGTAATTGTAAACAATAAAATGAAAAGAGATGATTTTGAAAAGTTGAGAGAAATTTTCTTTTCTAAACTTGAAAGAAAAACAGGCTGGGGAAAAGAAGAAGTAAAAAAATTGTGGCTTGAGGCAGTTGTAGAGTTTTTGATGAACGAAAACTCAAACAAAAGCTAATATGGAAAACACAACTAGAGAAAAAATAAAAAAGCTAACAAAACTTTGGTATGATTATGTCTCTTTAGACCACCATAAAGATAGAGATTGTCATTTTTACATCGAGGAAGATTGGGCGTATGGGGAAGAACCTGTTTATTGTGTCAACCACGATGGGTATGTCGGCGAGGCATTTAGTTTCTTTTGCAAGACAAGAGAAAAAGCTGAAAAAGTATTGCTTAAAAAACTTGGAGAAATGATAGAAGAAGAAAGAAAATGGGCAAGAGAAGTGTTAGAAAATCCGAAAGAATGGGAAGAAGAACAGATAGAAAAAGCTAAGATGATTTTGGAAGAGGTATGACTAAAACAAGAGAAGATAAAATAGAAGAATTGATACTGAAAATCAAATCAAAATGGGGAGATTGGGAGGTTGTTCATTTCTACTATGATGAAATACTAAAAATTGTGGCAAGAAAACACGAGCCTAAACTAATGAGACGTCTTAATAGGTTGCTGAAAGATGCAACACTTTGGTATGCCTGAATATGAGTAAATACAAACCTTGGAAAAGTTTAGAACAGACTGTAGCCAGAGAGCTAAAATCTCTTGGCTTTGAAGCTAAAAGAAATTGGAATACCCAATTTGAGACAAAATCAGGGGTTGATGTAATTGCTAGCAGAAAAGACCTTAAATTGCTAATCCAATGCAAATATGGAAAAAAACCGAATTTACGCAAAGCTTATCTTGAAGCTGTCCTGGAAAGAAGAAAATGGAGCGAGACGCCAGTTGCTGTTTGTCGGTTTTCAGAGGACAGAGATACTTTAGTTGTTCTTTGTTGGAGAGACTTTAAAAAATTGCTATACTAAGTTATGGTAGAAAGAATTGTTAGAGAGGGGGACAGGAAAGTCTATCAGCCTAAAATTCATGCTGAAAGAATAAGCGAGCTCTATAAAATAAAACTTCTAACAGGATTGCCGATGACTGTTCTTGTGGACGAAGCGATAAGGCAATATGTTGAAAAATACAAAAATACTGAAGGTTGGAAAAGTTTGACAGAAGCAGAGGAAGAGCATCTTGAAAATGAATTTGAATATAGGAGAGAAATGGAGGAAGAGGAGAGATGGAGAGATATTGACCCGTGGGAAGATGGCTCAATGTACGGTTTTTGATTTATGGTAGAAAGGGTAATCGGAGTAAATCAAAATCACGATCCTGCTGAATTTATCCGAAAATATGCCGAAAGCCACAAAGACTGGCCATACGCTGATTTGGTCTCCAATCTCTATCCGAAAGTTGAAATTATCAAAAGCAGATTTTTTGATGGTGTTTTCAAGCCCTGGGATGTTTCAAGACTTCCGATGCCACCGATTGCAATTGAAGATATGCGAAATTACAAGTTCTTGGCAAGCTACCACCTTGTCAGAGACGGATACGGATTTAGCGACAAGTTGACTTTGAACGAAAAACACTTCAAAAAAGACGAGTATGGCAATTGGGTATGGGATTATGGGGGTGAGTGGGGACTGTGGGAAACGATTGTCCACGAGATGGCTCACGAGGCTTGCGTGCGTAGGAATTTAGCCAGAGACCACAGTAAGCCTTTTACGAATATGCTTTTACAGCTTGGAATTTACTGCAACGAAAGAGGACAACACTACAAGATAGCTGATCCTGATAAACCTTTTGGCATCCTGATGAAAGAGTGGCTGGTGCGAAGACCGACAGAGGAAGATTTTAAAGTGGTGTCTGAAAAACCTATCAGCTGGTGGTTTTTACTTGATGGTGGAAAAGAGAGAAAAGGGCAATCTACCCTATCAAAATGGGTTTGCCCGGAATGCGGAATCAGTGCTAGAATTGGGATAAAGGGAAATCCAGAGATTGTCCACGAGCCGTGTTCGGAAAAAAAAGGAGAGAAGGTATATTTTGTTAAATCCCAGTAGAGAGGTAAACTTCTATTATGCCTGAAAGAGAATTCTTTTCTAGCGAAAGACTAAGAGTAACAATCTACAACGAAGACTTTTTAAGGACTGAATCGGTAGAAGAGAATTCTATTGATTTAATTGTGACATCTCCACCTTACAACGTGGACATAAAATACAATTCCCACGACGATAAGATAAGCTATGAAGAATATCTTGAATTTAGCAGGGAGTGGATGAAGAAGGCCTATACTTTAGCCAAGTCAAGCGGTCGGTTTTGTCTGAATATTCCTCTTGATAAAAACAAAGGTGGTCAACAGAGTGTTTATGCCGACCTTACCACAATCGGAAAAGAGATCGGCTGGAAGTATCACTCTACTATCATTTGGAATGAACAAAATATCTCAAGAAGAACTGCTTGGGGATCGTGGATGTCAGCTTCTGCTCCTTATGTGATTGCTCCTGTTGAGGTTATTGTTGTCTTTTACAAAGACCAATGGAAAAAGAAAGAAACGGGTAGAGTATCAGACATTACCAGGGACGAGTTTTTGGAATGGACAAATGGAGTATGGAATTTTAGCGGAGAAAGCAAAAAAAGGATTGGACATCCTGCTCCATTCCCGGTTGAATTGCCGAAACGATGCATAAAATTATTCTCCTATGTCGATGATATTGTTCTTGATCCTTTTTTAGGAAGCGGGACAACTTTGGTAGCTTGTGCTGAAAATGGCAGAATTGGAATCGGATTTGAGATTGATAAGAGCTACTGTGAGCTGGCAAAAAAGAGACTTCTTGAGCTAGCAAGCCTTTATCAGCTCCAACTAAATTTAAAATAAATCTACTGGGGGTGAATTTTGGATTCTTCTAATCGCCGAAATCAATATGACAATCGAGATTGCCTAGAAAGGGGCGATCAAGCTGAAGAACTGTTTTTGAAGCTTATAAGCTCCAAAGGATATTCCTACAAAAAGAGTAGTAAGAGTGAAGACATTAATGAACATTGGGACTACTTGATAGAAAAGGATGGAAAAAGCTGGAAAGTCGAAGTTAAAGCGATGAAACGCATTCAGCGGACTGATAATGATGTTCAAGATGAATGGATTTGGATTGAATTACACGGTGTAAGACCAAACGAGCGAGGTTGGCTCTATGGCAGTAAAGCAGACATCATTGCATTCGAGATGAAAGATAGCTTTATTATTGTGAGGCGAGAGCACCTTATCGAATTGGTAGAGCGGATAGTGGATTTTGACAGTCAAGCGAATTTTACAAGAGAAGCCAAATACAAGATTTACCAGAGACCGGGACGACCAGACAAGATTACTTTAATCGAGAGTAAGCACTTAAGAACCATAAAACATACAGAGTGGAAAAAGATATAGCTTGAGGGAGTTTGCATGGCAGACAAGACTATTAGAGATCTCATCTTGGAATATTTTAAAAGTCATCCTAAGGTAAACCTTCCTCACGCTCCTGTGGTTGACTGGGTAGAAGAACAGTATCTTAAAATGGGTAAGGGCAAACCGAGAGACACGTGGCGATCAATAAGACGTTTACACCAAGATGGAATATTGATTAAGGTTAGAAAGGGTGTCTATCGTTACGATCCTGATTATGTTGTAAATAATGAGTTGTTTGATTTTGATGCAGAAACTAAAAAAAAGGTTTTAGCTCGTGATGGTTATAGATGTGTTGTGTGTGGTAGGGGAAAAGAAGAAGGAGTTGAATTAACTGTTGACCACAAAGTTCCAAAAGACAAAGGTGGAGATAACAGTTTAGAAAATGGGCAGACACTCTGTATGGAGCATAATCTGCTAAAGAAAAATTATTCCCGAACAGAAGCAGGAAAGAGATATTTCATTCAACTTTATGAGGATGCCAGAAAAATTAACGATGAAAGAATGATGAGGTTTTGTAAGAATATATTTGATGTTTTTGATTTGTATAAGATTGATTTACATATAAAACGACCAGATAAATAATAACCGCATAATCACCGCAGGATTTTTTAGCCTACAACCACTTCCCTATTCAATTTCAAGCGGGGAAGGGGAGTGTTGAAGGAGTATTTTGAGGTTTTGAAGTTTATTTTTTGCGCCGGGTGAGAGACTTGCACTCTTTTCGGGCTTGCGCTGGAGTTCCTAGATCCTCTTTCGAGGTTACCCTCCCGGCTATAAATTAGATTTGTGATTTCTGAAAAAGCTGGCGTTTGCTCTTCTTCTGATTTCGTCAACCTCGAATTCGTCCAAGTTGCTTTTGTCGATTTCGTCGTAGTCTGTAAAATTGTGCCTATAGTTTGACACAGCAAGAAGTTTCGGGACCAGCCAGTTGCCGTCCTCGTCTGCAAGTTCAAGAATTCCAAAATCAATGCCAAGGTAAGCTAAAACCAACCTTCTTGAGATTTTGCCACCTGTTTTTGCGTTTCTAATTAAGGATTTTTCTTCAAGATTGTATTTTTGAGCTATTTCTCTCATTTTTTCGTCATCGTTTAGAATTTCTTGGATTTTTCTCTCCTCAAGTTCAACGTCCAGCCTTTCCAGTAAGTCTTCTCTTATTTTTTCATCATTGTCAAAAATCCATTGAAGGGTGTCGTTTTCGTAACCTCCATTCGATACTGCTTCGACTGCTGTTTCGCCTGCTTCTTCGTTGTCGTTTTCGGTGTCGACCCAGCAGTTTTTGTCCTCGTCGAACTTGAAACCACTTTTTTCAAGCCACTTCTGGCAAATTTCTTCTTTTTCTTCTCTGCTGTATCCTAGCCGTTCCGATGTTAGATTTTGGTTTGAAAATATATTTCTTATTATTTTTTCTTCTTCTTCAGTGAGTAGGCAATATTTCTTTCTGCCTAAAATTTCGCTGAAAACCTTTTTTTCCTCGTCGTTGAGCATATAAATTTTAAAACCCAAATCTTGAATCACTTTCTCGGCTGCTTCCTTTTCCCCGTTTGAAGCTTTTTCGAGAAGGCTTGTGTCGATGCCGTACTGTTTAGCGATTTTGTTTTTTGCTTCTTGTTTTTCCATTTTTTCTCCCCTTTCTTTTACTTTACTAATTTTATTTTAGAATATTTTTGAGCTTTGTCAATAGGACAAACTATATCATAATATACCAATTTTGAGATTTTTTAAGGAAATGATATAATTGTCTTTGAAAGCGTTGTGTGGTCACAGCGCTTTTTGCTTTTAAAAATGAAATTCAATCCAACAGACAAATCAGATTCAATCATAGCCGATATAGATTTTCTCCTTTTTGGTGATGGTTCAACTTTCAACAGCGATTACTCTCTTGAGGACAGGACTAGAAATGTCAATATTGCTCTTGATGAAGTTGTCGCTGAACTTTTCAAAGCCGACCCAAATTTTATGTGGGATGACACAACCAATCCTGATTTTCCCATTGCAACACTTGACCTAACAGTATACCAAGACCACTACACGATACCCGACGAAAGCCTGGTAATCCACAGAATGAGGGTAAAGGATAAAAATGGCAATTTTGTTACTCTTGAGCCAGTAATGAGGAGAGAACTTACAGACAGCGAACTAGCATCTTACGGTGTGCCTTCAAAATACTACAAAATAGATAATGCTTTGTTTCCTGTACCCATTCCAGACTACGGAGCGACAGGCGGGGTGGAACTAGAATTTCAGAGGGGAGCAAATCACTTCACGACTTCAGATACCGACAAAAAGCCAGGTTTCAATCCACAGTTTCATCAGTATCTTTCAATCTCAGCAGCTCTTCGATACGCACTTGCAAATGGGATGAAGGAGAAAGCGACTTTCTTGATGAACGAGAAAGAAAGAATCAGGCAGAAAATTGAAGAGCATTACTCAAGAAGAAGCCAAGACGAAAAACCGAAGTTGAAATTGAAAAGACAATCAGTAAAAATGTATGGTTTGTGATTTTGTTTTTTTACTCTTTGAGAAAATATGAGAAATAGACCGACTTTATACAGCAGAATAGAAACAGAAATCAGTAATTACCTTTCGAATAAAATCGAGATTAGCCCTCGTGTATTTTTCAGCCAGTATGAACTGATAAATAGGATTTACAGGTTCAGAAATAGAGATTTATCGGGAACTAAAATCAATTCAGACTTAAGCTACAACTATTATTTTGACATCATCTCTCCCCGTGTTGATTCAGAAATAAAAAACTTGCGCTTTGACACCAAAGACATTTTGATTTTTTCACAAAATCCGATGAAGGATTTTGCTGTTGTTTTTGTCTTAAATGCCTCTCTAAAATCTTGGATGTCAAAGAATGGGGAAGATTTAAAACTCAAAACTGCAGTTGAGGAATTTGTTGCTAATGGTAATGTCGGCTTCAAGAAGGTTGAGGGAGGATACGAGATTGTCGATCCATTAAATACCATCATCACCAACCAAAGAGCAGAGACGGTAGATGACACCGACATAATCGAAAGACACGAGATGACCGCTTCGCAGTTGAGGAGAATGAAAAACTGGGACAAAAACGCCGTTGATGCTGTAATCCGAGAACTTGGAGACAAAACGTTCAAGGCTTCAGAACTTACAACACCTGCTACTTCCTCACAGAAAAGATACGAGATTTTTGAATTTACAGGTGAGGTAAGCGAAAAAGAATTCAACGAAGTCAAGGGACTTGCGGGTGGAGATGAGAATACCTACTTTTTGGCAAAAGTTATAGTTGCTGGACTCAAACACAACAAGACTGGTGAAAAATACACTTTGTTTGCTGAAAAACTAGACGGAAAAATATCAGACTACTACATTTACGCTCATCGGGGGAGATACGAGGGTAGATTTTGGCGGGTGGGAATGTATGAACTTCTATTCGACCATCAAGTCAGAGCAAATGAGATTGGCAATCAGTTAGCAAGAGGGCTTGAGTGGGCTTCAAAAGTCATTTTTAGAAGCAAAGACTCAAAAGTATTACAAAACATTAGAGCAGACATTGATAATGGAGATGTAATAATCACTGATGATTTAGCACAAGTTGATGTGAGGATGCAAAGTCTCGACCAGCTGATAGCAGATTGGAACAGGCTTGTAAACGATGCTGATAGGTTAGCCAATTCCTATGAGATTGTCAGAGGCGAGTCTTTACCTTCAGGAACTCCGTTCAGAATGGGATTGTTGATGGATAGGAATACAGGTAAATTCTTTGCAATTCTACGGCAAAAGTTGACATTACCTTACAAGAGAGTGTTTAGAGAATGGGTTTTACCTTATTTGATAAAAGACCTCAAGAGTGAGGAAGTTTTTAGGTTTACTGGAGAGACTGACATTTTAGACCAGTTGAGAGAAATTCTAGTCGAAAACTGGTATGCTCGAAATTTAGTTGCAATTGGGCCACACACGAAAGAAGTCGCACAAGCAATTAAGCAGGAAAAATTAGACGAAATTAGGAAAGTTGACCCAGCCTTGAAGAACGCTAAAGAGATTTGGGAAGGAGTATTACCTAGATTGTTTGTCACCATTACAGGCGAAAACTACAACCTTACCGAACAGGTTCAGGATTTGGTAAGTTTGTTATCGATGGAGCGAGACCCAGAGAGGATAAATTGGATTTTAGACCAGATTTATAGAATTCGGAACATTCCCATACCTCCAAGAAGGGAGCAGAAACCAGCAGAACCTTTATCGGCTGTTGCAAATGTTGGTGGTCAATTGCCTCAAGCACCACAGCCTGCTGAAGAGCAAGCTGTAGAGCAAGGGGTATAATGAAAAATGGATACAGAATTTGTCATCAACTTTGAGGATTTTGGGGAAGGATTTTCACCACTTGCTCATATTGACAATAAAACTTTTGTCGGTTCAAAAGGACAGGCTTCAGAGATGAAGGCTGATGTAATCTCAAACCCCGGATTTTTACAGCAATCACCAGCTTTAGCGGATTTGACCAATGGCAACCAAAGCGGAGTGGTGACAGAACCGATAAGGTTCATTCTAGACAAGCCGATAGACGAGAACACAACCTATGCAGTTGGAACTTCAAAACTTTTCAAAGTTACGCCGACAGCAGTGGTAAGTAGTGGGTGGCCAAAGACTATAACCAATATGACGGAGGGGGAAAGTATTGTGCGACTAAAAAACAATGTCTATATTTTCTACAACAAATCAACAAATGGCGACATTGCAATGCTTCCTGCAGATGTGAAGATGCAAGTAAGAAATGCACAAACCGCTGCAAACGATAATTCTGTTGGAACTGTCGCTTGGACGAATCCCAATAATGCAAAAACACGTGACGATTCGCACGCTTATATTGAGTATTCATCCGGAACAGCTGTAAGCAATTACCTAAAATTGACCAATTTTGGTTTCAACATACCATCTGGTGCGACAATTGTTGGAGTTCAAATCAAAATATTGAAATATGCCGACACCGACACAACGCAGATTTATGATAAATACTTGTATCTAATTAAAAGTGGGAGTATTTCTGGAAGCAATAAAGCTAAAACAAGTGAAGCCTGGGAATTGTACAAATATTATCACAATTACGGATCCTCATCCGATTTGTGGGGCACAACGCTTACTCCAAGTGATGTAAATAACTCAAATTTCGGTTTGGCTTATAGTATTCAAATCAACAATAATATCGCTTGTGTTGACCACGTGGAGATGACTGTTTTTTACACTAGCACAAGCGAAAGCGAAGCAGAAGTTTTAGGTTCTTGGGCTGGCTATTTTAATTCTAGTTCACTCATTGCAACTTTTAGCGAACAAACTCTAGAAAAAGCTCCCCACCCCTCAGCATCCAAAGAAGACATTATGGTTTTTGGCAATGGCAGGTATTTGGGAGTGTATGTCGAAGGTTCAGGAACTTTAGACACTCAGAAGCTAGACTTTGGTGAAGGTGCAGAGGTTGCAGATGTTGTTTTCCACGCCAATATGTGGTGGATAGCCGTGAACTACGGAGAAGGTAGAAGAAGTCAAATTTACCTCTATGACGGTTCAGCAATGAGCAATATTTTATCCGATGAGGTTGGTTTGGGAAGCCAAAGAATAGGATTTTTGTATGTCTTAAATGGGATAGTCTATGTTGCCTATGACGATTTAACTTCAGACGGTTTTGCTATCGGGTGGGTAAGCGGCAGACAAATTAAGCCTTTACGATACTTTGCAGGTTCACTACCTGACCACAGACAAAAGACACTCTACAAGAACACAATCTTATTTGCTTCAGGTGAAGATGTTTATTCCTTTGGTGCAACAGTTGAACAGATGCCAATTCAAATTTCAAGGCTAGCAGATGGCGGGTATGCTAATCTTGGCGGAATTGCAGCACCTTTTGGAACGCCGATGATAGCTTCTTGGGATGGAAGCTCAAATTACAGACTGGCAAAGTTCAGCGGACTTTCAACAGACAGCCAATGGAAAAGCATTTTTGTCGACACCACAAAAAACCGATACTTGGGCAAAATTCACACGGTTATCGTTTCAACCAAACCGCTTGAAAGTGGAGCAAGAGCAGACATTACTCTTGAAGGTAATCAGGGAGCAGAGACCTCAAACACTTTATCAGTAACAGGAACAAACAAAACCAGGCACGTTTTCAAAACCATCAATTTACCAGCAGTTGAAGATGTAAGGGTGGTTGTAAATTACCAAAATGGAAGTGCGACTAAAAACTGTCCAATTAGAAAAATATCGTTATTGGGTAATTTTGTTGAGAGGTGAAAAAAGTTGTTGTTGGAATAATAATATTACTGATACTTATGGCAGTTGACTTAACACCAAAAATGAATTTAAAACCTGCTGAAGTTGAGCTAATGCCTCAATACATACCAGGTGAGCGTCCATTGGGAGAAAACATTGGCGGTTTGCAGATGTTCTCTAATGTATTCAAAAGAGGATATGGAGACAATGTGTTCGGTTCAGACCAAAACGGCATTTGGCTTGGGGGTTCTGATTTTGAAAGTGGAAAATTTAAAGTCAATATGTCGGGTGAAGCAGAAATGAAGAGTGCCACTTTCGTCGATAGCAGTAATCAGACTTTTATTGATGCAGAGGGAATTGTCAGCACTGCTGCTTTTAGATATGGTTCTGGACAATATACCACTTACCAAGAGGTAGATGGCTCTACTTCAGGTTATAAAGATGTGCCGTATCCGCAGTTGACAATTAGTCTAACTCGACCTGCTAGAGTTCTTTGTATGGCTTCTGTTTGGGCTTGGCATAATACTTCTGGACAGCAGGCAACACTGCGTATGTATGTTGGAGAAGGTCGCACTCCATTGGCTTTGGTTACTGATACTATCCATACACTACCATTGTTTGGTGTCTATGAACTTTCTGCAGGAGATAATGTTTTTAAACTTCAAGTCGAAAATCTTACCCCAGCATCTGGAGAAAAAATTGCCTTTGATGATATAAGCATTTTTTATTTGATTTTAGGAAAATGAAAAAAGTTATTGTTTTACAGTCTATTATCGGTTTTGCTCTAATAGTTTTAGGGCTTTTTGTGTTGAAAGAAGCAAATTCTAAAGAAAAATATCAATTACAGCCATTACCTTGTCCAAAGTTTAGGAACTATTTTTGTTAGGTGTAAATTGATATAATTTATCAAAAGCGTTGTGGGGAAAATCAACGCTTATGGCATCAGGCATTTATACACCCGAACAGCTTGGGATAAGACCACCAAAAGGGGGCTTTCAAACTGGTGGTTGGTATGAAGGCAGACAATACTGGAATGGAACATTTTCAGACCCTGGTGTAATCCATCCCTGGTCAAACCAGCAAGGAGCAGGACAGGCAGTTTCTCAAGAAGTAAGAGCACAATCAGCAGCAGCGCAAGGTGTTTCACTTCAGGACTTTAACGCTTACCTTGAAAGAGCTTCAGTAACAAACATTCAAACTCCTGTTACACCATCTTATACAACAGGAGCAAACCAAAACTACATCACAGGATTAAACGCTGAAGTAGAAGCGGCAAGAAAAGCACTTGAAGAACAGCTAAAACAAAATCAGGCAAGGGTTCAAGCAGAGCTTGAAGCAGCAAGGAAAAGAGAGCAAGAGGCGCTACAGGGAGTAAAGGAATTGACTACTCCATTTAGGGAAGAACTAGAAAAAACTGAGAGACAAAGGTATGGAACTGAGGAAGTTTTAGCCAAACAGAGAAGTTTACTTGACGAGTTGGACCAGCTTTTGACTGAAGGTAACAATCTCATCAAACAACAGATGCAGGTTACAGGTTTAGCAGCGATCAGAAATCCGAGAATACAAAAGACGATGGATGATGTCGCAGCAAGAGCAGGAGTCATCAATGCGGTTGTGAACATGCAAAATACCTATCTTGCTAATGCTTACCAGGCAATAGACAGAACAATGAGCGCAATTACTCAAGATAGACAGGATAGACTTACTTATTACGAGACAGTTTTGAATTTAGCCAATAGAGACATTATTCAATTGGACAACAAGAGCCAAGAATTTGCTAAAGAACAAATCAATTTGCTTAAGTTTGATTTGGAAAGGGCAACAAAGACGGTAGATTACATCAAGGAGTTAATGGTAAATCCAGATACAGCACTGGCTTTAGCGCAATCTGGTGTTTCTTTGAACGATAGTATTGAGACTATAAACAAGAAATTAGCTGATTACCAATATGTGAGGGAAGTAAGAGAACAAGCCAATAAGATAACAATGGAGGGCGGTGTGCTTGTAACTGACCCCAAGAGTGTGCCAGCGGATCAGCTAAAATCATTTACCGATAGCAGGGGCAGAACTCACTACTACAAGATGCCGAAAACTGCAACTACAACATCATCTAGCATCAGCTTTCCTACTTTGTCTTCCAAAGTTGGAATTTCTGCAACTGGAGACAGATGGCGAATTCTTGATCCTCTTCAGCCCATAAAGGGAACAAAGACTTTAGCGCCAAATTTCGTACCAGAAAGCGGTTATGGAACAGTCGTTTACCAAAATGGTTTTTTTTGGGTTTATACCCCATCAGGGTGGGTAAGTTATTAAAAATATGGGACTGACATTACGAGAAGAAGAAGAAATTAGAAAGAAACTACTTTCAACGGGATTGACTGAGCCACACATCAGGGAGGCAATCGCGCGTAAGGCACAGTGGATAGACAGCGCTCAGCAAGCACCTGTGTCTGATGTCCCAGTGGTTACAAAAGAAACACAGGCACCAAAAGAAGATAAAGGATTGATGGAAAAGGTAATGGGGCTTTTGGCGCCTCGTATTACTCAATTTGTAAAAGACATTGTAGGAACTATTTCACTTAAGGGTGAGGTTAAAAGTGTTGACAAAAAGAACCTTGATTTGTTCAAGAAATCAAGAGAGCTTACCGAACAAGCCAAAAAAGAGAGTGACCCAGTGAAAAAAGCTGAATTACTAGAACAGTCACGAAAGCTAAGCGAACAAATCCAAGGCAACGTTGAAAGGATGCAGACGGAGTATCAACAACAGACAGGAATTGACATTAATAAGCCCTACGAAGAACAAAGAGGCTCGTACGGCGCTCAGGCTTTAGGTGTAGCTGGAGAAGCTGCAAGCTGGCTTTTACCAGCTACAAAAGTGATTAGAGGAACTGGTTTAGTAGCAAAAATTGTCAATACAGCAGCAACAGGCGCAAAAATAGGCTTTGTCTATGGAGCAACCAAACCGCAAGACATCAATCTTGGCGAACGTGTAAAAGAAGGGTTGACAAGCGCGGCTTTCGGAGCAACAACAAATACGGTTTTAACAGGAGCGACTGAAGCTATTAAGACTCCGATTAAAAATTTTGTAAGTAGCAATGCCTCTCGTATCTATCGCCTCTTTAGAGTTACTCCATCGGAAATGGCTCAATTTAGAAAGTCAAGCCAAAATATGGACTTTGCTGAGGAAATTTTTCGCAGAGATGCAAAAAATATGGCAGGCAAAACCTATCAAGAGCTTATGGATTACTTCACTCAAAGGTGGAATGAGGCAATGCAAGATGTTGATGACTTACTTGCTCAACGTAAAGAAACCGTAGATAGAAAACTTATTGAAAACAAGATTAAGGAGATGAGGAAAAGTTTAGCTGCCAAATACGGCAATGTGGGACAGGGTGGAGCTGTTTCTGCTTTGGGTAGAATTCTTACCGACCTGAAGAAATCTCCTGAAAAGTTGAGCTTGGTACAAACTAATCGTATCAAGAGACAACTTCAGGATTTGGGTTCTTCTTATTTTTCTGTTACTGGACACCCATCATCGATTTCAGAACAGTTGGCTAAGCTGTCTTCTTTTGTGAAAGAACTTATTGAAGAAGTTGCGCCTGAAGTAAAGGAGAAAAACGCGGTTGTCCAGCTTTACCACTTGGCAAAAACTTCAATTGCTAGAACCAGCGACAGAGAGGCTAATAAACTCTCTAATGACCTTGTAGCTAAGTTTCTACAAACTTTACCAGCAGCGATTGGCTTGGGAGCAGGATTTTACACTGGCAATCCATACAATGGTTTCTACGGATTTTTAGGAGCAAGTATCCTTTCTGGAGCATTAGGAGCAGGCAGGGTAAAATACTTCACTCCCGAATTCCAGACAAGGCTAATAAGCGTAATTGAACCAATCGCACGTTCGCAAGGGCTGAAGAACTCTGACAAGATAGCTACCAATATTGTTCGGCAACTTGGAAATATCATAACAAGACAAGTCAATAAGGGAACTGAAACCACAAGCGAAAGTAGTTTATATATGCCATCTGTAGAAAATATGGATACGAGTGGCTATATACCTCCTCAAGGATTTACGCAGGACTCAAGCGAATTTGTCCGAATTCAGAACGAGAGAACGGGGGAGATTCGCACTATTCACCGTTCAGAACTAGCTGATTATGGCTTGGATGATAGAAGTGTAAATGGAATTCCTTCAAAAGAGGATATTTTGGCAGCGATGTTTTTTGACATCGAACAGACAGGAGGCAAAAACATTAGCACCTTAAATACCTTGCTCAACGCTTACGATAAGGTTACCTCAGAAGGCTTATCTGCAACCGATAAAACAGTTGTAGCTGATGCGGCTGGGGCACTGAACCTTTTAGGAGAAATAGAAGCATCGTTTAATGAACTGCAGAATTTGGGAGTAGCTGCAAGAAGCGGCGGGCTCATAGAGCGAGGACGAGCAGCTTTTGAAGGTAACCTTGTCGCTTTGACGCAGGAAGGAACAAGAGGAGCAGCAGCAGCAGCATACGCAAATACCGTTGATGCTTTTCTCTCTCGCCTTTCAAGAGCAGTTGGTGAAAAAGGTGTTCTAACTGATTTTGACATAAAAAGAATAAGGAAGTCTATTCCTACCTTTAGCACTTCACCAGAAGCAGCAGCAAGGCAATTTGCTATAATTAGAACAATAATCTCAAGTGCTATTGAATCAAGAATAAAAACTGGTTCAGCCCAGTAGCAAAAAGGGTGGAAACTGATATAACGCATATGGCAACAAAATACAGCCGAAAAACAGGCAGACCACAAAAATTCGACAAAGAAGTTTTTCTGAAAAAACTTGACGAATATTTGGCTTCAAGACAAGACGAGCCTGAAATTGTCAGAGACAGACGTGGCTCGAAAGTAGTTCACCTTAAAGTAAATCTTCCAACCATACCTGATTTTTGTGAATTTTTAGGAATTACAAGGGTAACGCTTTACAACTGGAAAGACTGGGACGAGAAAAAAGAGAATTTAAAAACCGTAAAGAACAAAAAGGAAGATATTGCAATGAAGAGGGAGAGGAAAAAGATTGTAGAGTATGCATTTGAGAAGATACTAAACGAGCAATATACAAGACTGATAAACAGGGGATTAGCAGGAGAATACAATCCGACTATCGCCAAACTGATTTTGACCAACAATCACGGTATGAAGGAGAAAGCGGACATCACAAGTGGTGATAAACCCATTCCATTACTCGACTATGTCGCAACCAGGAATAACAACAGCAACAAACAAGATTAGAAGCCTCACAAAAAGATTGAGGGTTGTGCAGGGAGGGACTGCTTCTAGCAAAACCTACAGCATTTTGATTATCTTGATAGACAAAGCTCAAAGAGACGAAAAGCCGACATTGACAAGTGTTGTTTCTGAAAGCTTTCCACATTTGAAAAGGGGAGCAATCAAGGACTTTCTTGACATAATGGTTGGGTTAAATCTATTCAAAGAGGAAAGATGGAATAAAACTGATTATGTCTATACTTTCGAGACTGGAAGCAAAATCGAATTCTTTTCTGCAGATCAACCAGGCAAAGTAAGAGGGCCAAGACGAGACAGACTATTTATTAACGAAGCAAATAACATTCCTTTTGAGGCTTTTGAACAGCTAGAAGTAAGGACAAAAGAGTTTATTTTCATAGACTACAACCCAGTTGCCGAATTTTGGGTGAATGAGGAAATTTTTGGCAAGAGAGATGATTATGAGCATATTATTCTTACTTACAAGGACAATGAGGCTTTAGACGAGAACATAGTTAGGTCGATTGAGGCAAGAAAGGACAGACAAAATTGGTGGCGTGTATATGGTTTGGGTGAATTTGGCGAACTTGAGGGAAAAATTTATACTGGTTGGCAATTCATTGATGAGATACCCAATGAGGCAAGGCTTGAAAGAAGAGGATTAGATTTTGGCTATTCAATAGACCCAACCGCATTAATTGATGTCTATTACTACAATGGCGGATATATTTTTGATGAACAGCTTTATCAAACCCATATGAGCAATAGACAAATAGCGGACTTTATTCTTGATTTACCACACCCTGAAACGCTTGTGATTGCTGATAGCTCAGAACCGAAAAGTATAGATGAGCTTTATTCCTATGGTGTCAATATCAGGGCTGCTGAAAAAGGACAGGACTCAATCAGACAGGGAATTCAATTCATTCAGGACTTGCCGATTAGCGTTACTAAAAGAAGTGTCAATTTGATTAAGGAATACAGAAATTATGTTTGGGCAAGGGATAAACTAGGCAAAATAATAACCCCAAATGTCCCCGAAGATGTACTAAATCACGCTTTAGATGCTGCAAGATATGCGATGTCTTCACTTCAGAGAAGAGACCCGACAATGGAAGCATTGAGATTAAAGAGTTATGTTTATCAGAGAGAAGAAAGGAAATCTGCAATCCAAAAAAGTTATGGACTTTAGGTTGACAGGTAATGTATCATAATGGTATGGAGGAGACAATAAAGAAGCTAAAAGACTACCCCGCATTTCAAGAGTTTGTAGATTACATTCTTCAAATCATAGATAAGCTTGATACTGTTAGCGGGCTTGAAAACAAGACTAACGAAGAAGCAGGAGAAGAAGCAAAAATCAGAGCCAAGACAAAAGAGAGATTGTTTGAAATTTTAAAACCATTTATTGACTTCAAAGAGAAAAAAGAAAGAAGCGAAGAAGAACTAAAGAAAGCCAGTCAAAGATACGGATTGTAGGGGGTGAGAATTATGCCTTATAAAGTCGTCAAAAGATCAGGTTCAAGACCCTGGAAGATTGTCAAAACTACAACAGGCAAGGTTGTGGGTTCTTCTACAACCAAAGCAAAAGCAGAGGCAAGTGTCAGAGCAAGGTATATGGCAGAGAATAAGAGAAAATGAGCAATGAAGCAACTAAACAACAGATTAGAGAGTGGCTTGAGCAGGCTGTAAAAAGGGCTCAAAATCCCGATTTGAGAGAGAATTTAAAAAGGGAAAGAGATAAAAAGAGAAAGAAAGTAGAACAACATTATGGCTTATGAGTGGAAGGGTTTACAAGCTATTGAGAAAAGAAGCTGAAAAATACGGTGTGCCTTACAAGATGGCAAAGAAAGCTTTTAAGAGGTTAACAAAGAGGGAACAAAAGATGCTCTTGACAAACGATAATCAAAAATTGTAGACTAAAGCAGTATGAATTACAAAGAACTTCAGCAAAGGGCAAAAGAACTTGGACTTCCATATGTCGGTGTCTCCAAAGAAAACCTAGAAAAATCTATCAAAGAAAAAGAAACCTCAAGCGATGTGGTGGCTGATGACGAGATGGCTAAAGAAGAGAAAACCAGCCATTCGGAGAAAGCGACTGCTACCGCAAAAGAGGTTTCTTACAATACCGCTATTGTTATGTCTGGTGGTAGGGAAATAAGGCGATACACTTTAGAAAGTCACGGAGAAGATTTTGAGAAATTAGCAAGAGAGTTTGCGGGTAAATTCAATTATGAAGTGAAGATGGATTTTGTTGTAAATGGTGTGAAGTGTCCGAATTGTAGTTTTGTATTTGAGTTGCCTTGACAAATTTGCTATACTAGATTTGAGTTAGGAACTAGAAGATTGACGGTTAGGTCAGTCAGAGAGAGTTCATCACAACGCTTTCTCTCTCTGACTTAACCGCCAAATGGCGGGGGTTGGTTAGCCAAATTGGCAAAAATTGTGTCCTATGGACGATCAAAATCAAAATAAAACAGAAGAAGAATTGAAGATTACTCCTGACGAGCAGAAAGCTGAAGAGGAGTTTCAAAAGGAAGTCTCTGAAGACGAAATCAGAAGTAAAATCGCTGAGGATTTAGGTATAGACCCTGAAGAACAAAGCGAACTTCTTGATAAATTAGTCGAAAGGGAAAAAGCTCATCGAGAAAAGCTGTCTGGAGCAATTAAGCAAAAGATAAGCTGGCGAGAGAAAGCACTTCAAGCTTCCGGGAAACCGAAGGAAAATCCTGAGGAGGGTAAAACCCAAGATTTACCTGATATTGAATCTTTGATTGAAAAGAAGCTTGCAGAACGTCTGGAAGCAAAGGAACTAGAAGAACTTGCTCTACCTGACGAACTCAAGCAGGAAGTCAAAGATTTAGCACAATTAAAAGGTATATCTGTAAGAGAGGCGGCGCAACTTCCTTACATTCAGGCGAGGAAGGAAGAAATCGAAAGGGAAGAGCGGATAAAATCTGCAACTCCCAAGCGCTCAAAAGCGGGTTCATACCTGCCGAATATTGACCTCTCGAAGCCTTTGAATCCTGAGGATTTTAACTTAAGCACTGAAGAAGGTGTAAAAGCTTGGCGAGAAGCAAGGGCTGCACGAGAAAGATTTTTGGCAGGAAAGAAATAACCCCATTTTGTATCCTCTCTTACTTCAGATTTGACTATTATCAGTGATTCTAAAGTTGCCTACACTTTGCTTTTAGGTGTAGTGTCGAAAGGGGGTGAAAAAAATGAATGATATAAAGCAGGAATTCTGGGGTGATCTTCAAGCCGATCTCTATACGGCTAATACCGCTGTGTGGTTGGCTAACCAATCACTCGAGCAAATCATTAGCCAAGACGGTCGCAAGGCTCACAAGCCTATCTTGTCTCATCCGCAGACAGGGACTTATACTCCTCACTCGGATATAACATTTGACCAAAAGACTGCTACCAAGCAGACTCTTGAGGTTGATACCTTCGAGTATGCTGCGGAGGAAATCGACATCACCGAGAAGAATCAAACTCCTTACGATCTTTTGAACCACTCCTTGACTTCAATCCGAAGAGGATTGTTGAACAGAGTTGAACAAAAGTATCTGAGCGAGATTTCTAATGCCTTCCACTCTATCTCTGGTGCTCCTGTTGCTGTTACTTCAAGCAACATTTTGGACATACTGGAGGAAGCTGAAGGCAAGCTCGGTGCGTTCGATGCTCCTTACGAGACCAGTATGCGTGCTATCGTTCTTGGACCAAGAACAGTAGCCAAATTGAGGAGAGCCAAGGCTGATCGTGAGAGCCGACTTGGAGACGAAACTCTAGAAAACGGCGTAGTTGGCCCTTGGATGGGTTGGACGGTTGTTGAAAATAACAACTTGCCCTGGAGTGCTACACTCACCATCAACACCAATCCTACCGCTAATGACACTGTGACAATCTCTGGCGTCACTTTCAAATTTGTCTCCTCACTCACAGGAGCTGCAGCTGGTAGTGTCTTGATTGGGGCTAACGCTGCTGCCACTAGAGCTAATCTCAAGGCTGCAGTCGAAGGCGGTGCTGGAGCTGGTTCAACCTATGTTGACCTCAACATTAGGGACAAATTCATCTTGAGGCGAAAGAGGTATGTAAGGTGCACTTCCGATGCTGCTATGGCCTTCACAGGCTTTGGCGACATCTCAGTAAGTGAAACTCTTACCGCTTCTGCTGATGGATGGAGCAACCAGCAACAGACCTCTGTCTTTATGGTCAGAGGAGCTATCGACTTGGTTTTGCAGTTCATTGACCTCAAAGTCGCTGACAAAGAAAAAGGCTTTGCTGATTTGCCAAAAGGCATAATCGGTGTCGGAGCTAAGATGTTCGATGACGGAGCGGTTATGGCTGTAAAACTGGTTCAGGACGCAAGCGGCTGGTAATGAACCTTGGACTAGGGGTTTGTAACTCAACCTAGTCTCGCTTCAGGGGAGGTGAGCGTAATCGCCTCCCCAACAAGCGAAAGGGGGTGAGACTAAAAGAGGTAAGACCATTTCTAAAATGGCTCTCAAAAACCTATGAAAATACTAAATAGAGGATTAAGAATATATGGAGACCTAGAGGTTGGAAAATCTCTAGGCTTTGTTAGTGGCAAAAGTGTCGGGGGGACTGTTACACAAACAACCTCATCTTCAACACCAGTCACTATCAACAAATATACTGGACAAATCACTACAGTAGCCTTGACTACTGCTGCAGGTGCGGAGGAAGTATTTACCGTCAACAACAACAAAGTGAGAGCAACCGACGTAGTGGTTGTTTCTACTACTTACAGCGGTGCTGGAACACCGGCAGTATCGGTTAAAGGCGTGGCTAATGGCTCATTTGTCATCGTTATCACAAATCTTCACGCTTCGGCGGCGTTAGATGCAGCGATGACAATAAACTTTGCCATCGTAAGAGCGGTCAACAGCTAATTGACTGCTTACTCTGCCCAGTAATCTGGGCAGAAATAAACAGTCAAAGGAGGTGATTTTTATGAAAGGAAATAAAAAAAGAACAGTTGGAACATCAGGGGCAAACCAAAGCCAAACAGTCTCTACTCCTACTGGAGCAGTAAGGAGACTTTTGCAGGTTTTGGTAGCCTATTCCAATACTCCCACCCATAGCGGAGTAACCGTTACCTTGAATTCAGGAGCTGGAAGTGCATACGATACGGTTTTGTACACTGGCAGTGCTAACGCTCGTTATACAGCGTATATTCCTGATGGAGAGGTAATCATCTTTGAAGATGACACGATAGATGTTACCGCTCCTGCAGGTGGGGCTGGAATTACAAGCTCTGTATCAATTTATACTGAAGTTGTTGAGTTCTAGGCAATATGAAAAGACCAATTTGTGCTATTTGCGGAAACAAGATTGATGACAATACTTATGTTTGGCTGAACAAGGAACAAAAACTTGTTCACAAGATTTGTCGTTTGATTACTAATGAATATCAAAAAAATGTTTTAGTTCAGCCCACACCAATTAAGGTGGGTATAAAGGTAAGGAGGTGGTAGATATGGCAAATGTTATCTATAACGCATTTAAGAAAAATATAATGAATGGGGGCATTGACTTGGACACAGACACTATAAAGGTAATGCTTGTGACTTCAAGTTATACTCCTGATGCGGATACTCACGACTATAAAGACGACATTACAAATGAAGTCACAGGAACTGGTTATACTGCAGGTGGAGCTACTTTGTCTGGTAAGACGGTTACTCAAGACAACACTAATAATTTAGGTGTTTTTGATGCCAATGATGTCACTTGGTCAAGCTCAACCATTACAGCAAGAGGAGCTGTGCTTTACAAGGATACCGGCACAGCCTCAACCAGTCCATTGATTTGCTACTTTGATTTTGGTTCTGATAAGTCAAGTGTAAGCGGTGATTTCACAATACAATGGAATTCAGGCGGAATACTTACACTAGGCTAATAAACAATGGATTGGTAAGAATAGGCAATACCCGTCTGCAATGGCGGGTATTGTTTTAGTGAAGTGAAAAAATGGCAGTCTCAATTGTACAAACAGCAAACCCAGCAGGAGTTAGTGCTTCGGGTAGCACCATAACTTATTCTAATGTATCTATTGGCACTGCTTCTTCCGATAGGATTATTGTTGTCCTTTTTGCTGTAGAATTAACTTCTTGCCTTCCGTTGTCGTGTACCATTAATGGTACTTCAATGACCGCTATTGCTTCTTTTCCACAATTTGGTGCTCTTTCGTCTCATATTTTTTATCTTAACTATCCCAGTAATACTACCGCCAATATAGTTGTAACGGTGGGTGGTGGTTCTCCAACTAATACTCAGAACCACATAGCAGTTTATGCGGTGTACGGTGGAGTTTATTCTTCCTATGGCAATGATACCTCAACCGATATGGACACATCAGACCCATTAACTACTGGGTCAATTACTATTCCCACTGATGGCGGATTTATTGCCGTTGCCGCTGGAGCAACAGACACAAACGCCAAAACTTGGACAAACGCAACAAAAGATATAGATATAGACGCTGGTGCTTTCAGGTTTACAACTGCTTACCGAACCACAGCTTTAACTTCAACTGCTATTACCTGTTATGGAACATCTAACGGAGAAGACGGGGTTTTGTCGTATTTGATATTCTCACCATCTCCAAATGTAACGATTTCAACAAGCAGTCAACAGACAACCTTATCTCAACTCAACCCAACTATTTCTACAACACAGAATGTTACCGTTAGTACATCATCAATTACATTGTTATTGTCATTACTTGACCCAGCAATAGATGCATTTATCAGCGTATACAGGCTTTTAACTCCTGATGGCAACCAAATTCTTGTAGGTGAGTATGTAAATCAGGTATTGTTTTATAATTACAAATCTACAAATGTAACTGCTTCAGTTTCTACTCAAACGGCAAGTTTGTCTTTGCTTTCTCCCACAATTTCAACCCAGTCTAATATAACAGTTCAGCCGTCATCACAAACAACTACTTTGACTCAATTAGCACCAAATATACTTACTGCTTCAAATGCGATTGTTCAGCCATCTGCTCAAACGGCTAATTTTAGCTTGTTGTCTCCGACAATCACCACCACAAGCCAAGTTACTGTTTTGCCAAATAAACAAGAAGCATTACTTGCTTTACAAAATCCCACAATTTTGGCTTATCAAAACACTGTTGTTTCTCTAGATTATCAACAGCTAAATATTGCTTTACTTGGTCCATCAGTAATTGCAGTTAGTAATGTAACCATTATTGCTGAAAAACAAGAGATTAGCCTAACTCAATTAAGCCCTGTTATTTCTGCAGAAGGAGGTATTACTGTTCAGCCTGATAAAAACGAAGCCAATCTAAACCAGTTAAGCCCAACTATCTCCACTATCCAAAATTTGGTTGTTGATACTTCTCTGCAAGAAACAAACCTTTCATTGTTAGAGCCTAGTGTAATTGCTGGTCAAAATACAATCGTTGAGGCGGGAATTCAAGAGATAAATTCAAGCCAATTATCTCCGGTTATTGGAATTGGAATAATAACAACTCTGGATAAACAGACAGTTTTAATAAGTCCTTTAGATGTTCAAATATCTGCTGTTCAAAATGTTGTTGTTTCTCTTGATGCTGTTTCTATTGACTCATCATTATTGACAGCGACTGTCGTTACAGGAACTCATATTACCATAGGAGCAGACACTCAAACAGCCGACCTATCTCTTTTGTCGCCAACGGTTATTACTGCTCAAAACGCAACAATAATTCCTGATACACAAACAATTACAGCGACAGCAATCTCGCCTAATATATTCATTCCGACTGACGAGATTGTTGAAGTGTCAACAATAACATTGACAACAAACCAAATAGACCCAATTGTTTCTATTGGAATTCAAGCCGAAGTGTCTAATCAAGACATTGCAATATCATTATTGACACCAACTGTTTCAACGAGCCTGCAAACTCAAAATATACCTATAACAATTCTTTCTCCTGTTGTTACAACGGTCAGAAATTGGCTAACGAAGTCAAAAGTTGACAGTTCTAGTTTATGGAGTGGCAAAACAAAGGTAATCAGCGATGGTTGGAATTACAAGCTCAAAACTGATGATTCTGACTTGTGGAGTAGTAAGAATAAAATCAAAACTTCACAAGAACTAGGAAGAATACTAACTTACGATGGAAGTCAGATTTTAGTTGGTGAAAATGTAGATGAAATTTTGATTTATCAGGAGTATTATGATTATTGGACAAGAAAATCAAAGAATAATGGATCAAATAATTGGATTTACAAGACAAAGATCGGTGTATTATAATTAGAAAAGCGTTGTAAAACTTACAACAATGGCAGATAAAAGGTGGGACGAATTACATAAAGGAGCTTGGAGTTCATCAACGAGTTATACCATTGGTGATTTTGTATCTCATAATGGTTCTTCTTATACCTGCATAGCTAACCATACCAATCAAGAACCACCAAACAGTTCTTATTGGGCTTTGATAGCTCAAGGTTCGACTGATGCAGTTAATGCTCACGCCGCCTTGACTTCAACTCACGGTGTTAGCGGTAACATTGTCGGAACTACGGATACTCAAACTTTGACTAACAAGACTTTGACTACTCCAAAGATTGGAACTTCAATCAACGACACAAACGGAAATGAAGTTATTAAAACCCCTGCAACAACATCAGCAGTAAATGAGATAACGGTAACTAATGCTGCTACTGGTAATGCACCTGAAATATCAGCAACGGGTGATGATACAAATATAGATTTGTCTATTACTGGCAAAGGAAGTGGGGGGGTAATGATAAAAAGTAAAAGACGAGTAACCTCAATCACATCAAGCTCAACACCAACTCCAAACGCTGATACAACTGACGACTATATCATCACAGCTTTAGCAGAAAATGCCACCTTTGGAGCACCGAGTGGAACACCTACACAAGGACAGGGGCTGGTAATCAGAATAAAGGATAACGGAACAGCAAGAACATTGAGTTGGAATTCGGCTTATAGAGCAATGGGTGCAAGTTTGCCAACAACAACAACCACAAATAAAACTATGTATATTGGGTTTAAATATAACTCCACGGACGGGAAATGGGACTGTCTGGTAGTTAATAGAGAAAGTTAAACTATGGCACTTGAATTGTATTCAACATATCTTTTATCTGACCCCTCACTTGAGGGGTATTATAGGTTTAGCTCTAATGTAAATGATTCATCTTCTAAAGGTAGAAACCTAAGCATTACTGGTTCGGCTAATTACACTACTGGAGTTTTTGGAAATGCTTACACTCAAAACAGTAGTTTTTCTAATTGGTTATATATAAATAACTCTATGGGTGTAGATGGTGGGGCAATAACTTTAGGGATTTGGGTAAAAGATGTTAATACTACTTCTAGTGGATATTCTTGGAGTAATTTTATACATCAAAGAAATTTAACTTCAAATACAAGTTATGGAATTGGTATGGATAAATCAGGGCAGCCAACAAGTTTAATTTTTGCTCGGTCAAAAGAGTATGTAGGCAGCGATGCAATTACAGTAAATTGGTCTACCTATGTTTCTACTTCTACTTTTAGATTTTATGTTCTTACCTATGATGGAACATATTTAAGAGCTTATGTTGATGGAGAATTGGTTGCAGAACCCATACCAGCTTCTGGCAACGGTTCTGGTGGTGGAGGTTCAACACAATTTAGAATTGGCTCTGGTCAAGGGTGGGATGGTTTTACTTATGCAGCCAATGCTATTTATGATGATGCCTTTGTTTTAAGTAGAGCCTTGGGTGAAGATGAAGTTGCTTATTTGTATGAAAAAGCAAGAGGCGGTGCTTGGTTTTCACTATTATGACAAAAAACGAAGTAACACTAAAAGATATATATGAGCTTATAGAAAAACTGCGAAAAGAAATCGCAGAGAATTATGTGAGCAAAAAAGAATTTGAACCTGTCGTCAACAACTATGTCAACAAAGACGAATTTGACCCAGTCAAGAGATTGGTTTATGGAGTAGTCGGACTTGTTTTAATGGCTGTTTTTACAGCTTTGGTTGCTCTTGTAATCAAAGGCTAAAGGGGGTGATTTTTATGAGTCAATATCAAAGAATAGTTTTAGGGGGTGTAATTTGTGTCATCTCTCTTGCTATCTCTTTAATCGGACTGACACCTCTTGCTTTACTTGGCGGAATAATTGGGGGTTTTTTATTATTGACGGGGTTGTTAGAATATTTAAAATGACACTTTTTTGGATATTTATCATCGGCTTTTTTGAATGGAAATTCAATAAGAGTGTAGGGGCTTTGCTTGCACCTATTTACTCTAGATTGTGGCAGTTATTGGTGCGGATTTTTCAATCTTTCTAGGCTATGAGGTTGCCAGTCGGTAAAACAGGGACAAAAGAGGAGTTTGATAAGGAATGGTATTCTGCTCAAGGTTTTGGAGTAAAGACTGATTATGGCTTTCACGAGGCAGAAGATATAAACCTCAAAAGTGGTGGGGACACCGACTTGGGACAACCCCTTTATGCGGTTGCGAATGGAAGAATAGTTTATTACCACGAGAATTCACATCCTACATCTGGTTTTGGAAAGCATATGGTATTAGAAGTAAATACACCTTTTGGCACAAGGTGGTATCACTACGTCCATTGCGACCAAATAACGGCTCAAAAGAAGGATGTTCAAGAAGGAGAAATAATCGGAAGATTAGGAAAAACGGGAACAACCTATGCTCATCTTCATTTTGCTTGCTTCAAGGTTGACCCAGCAACTTTAAGGAGCGGAATAGATACAATTGCTAAAACTCAAGAAGAATTAAACAAGTGGTGGGAAAATCCTTTTTTGACCTTACTTCAACAACCGCAGACTATCGTCAAAGAAATTCCTAGTTGGTTGACTACTTTACTAACAGAAAGAGGCTTAACTATTGACAATGAGCCGCAGATTAGAGAAATTTTTGACAAAGCGGGAAGATATGATACTCAAGTAAGGGAACTTCAAGAGCAAGTCAAATCTGCCAACGAAGCGTTGGGAGTAAAGGCTACAGAAGCCGCTATGATGATAGATAAAATTCAGAAACTTGAGAACAAAGTAGAGGAATTAAACACTCTTTACAATACCGCTAAATCAGAGAGAGATGAATTTGAATGGCAGGCAAGAAACCTTAATCTGCAAGTTGAGAATTTACAAGACCAGCTTTCAAAACAAGAGGCAGAGATTCAGACATTATGGGAAGAAATAAAAACTCTTAAAGCTAAAAATGTAGAAGCAACCGACAAACTTTCTACTTACCAGCTTATTGGAATTTTATTAGATAGGATTTTTAAGAGGGGGTGACTAAAATGGTAGTAGTCAGTAAAAGGTTTCAAATAAGGGAAGAGGACTTAAAACGGGTAGGCAGGAATGCTTTGATTTTCTTTGCACCTCTTGCCGTAATTTACCTAACTTCAGTAGCAACAGAAATTCAGAAAGATGGATTTAGCTGGGAAGATTTTAAACCTAACTTGGTTGTGGTTGGGGCAATGATCCTGTATGTCATCAATGTCTTGCTTGACTTTTTCAGGAAGTGGGCAAGTGAGACAAAATACACGAACTATGGAAAGGAGAGCAAGTGATTTTCTTGGAACAATGCACGAAAAACTAGAAGAGTTATACAGCCTTGAACAAAAAGGCTGGAGAGTGGATAGTGTGATTGAGAAGGTTTGGGAGGAGATTTTTAATTACAACGAAAAAGTGAAGGAGGAAAGGCTGAGAGAATTGAGGCTAGAATTAGCTCAAATTCAAAAAGACTTAAATGGGGAGGGAAAGAGAATGCCAAGCACCAATCCACGCTGAAGGTTGTCCTTGCCAAAGTTGTCGAAGAACAACCTGTGAGGGTTGTCGTGCTACAAACATTGATCATTTTACACCGAAGTGCATAGCCAAAGTTTGGGGGTGGAATAGAAAACAAACCGATGCACCTGAAAACCTGCAATGGCTTTCAAGACCTTGTCATACAGAAAAAGATAGAACAACACCAAAAAGAAAGCGGTTAGCCTGCAAAATCGTAAGTGGCAAGACTGTTACTTTAGAAGAATACTTAATGACCGTAAAAGGGAGATGATTCAATCCTTGTTTACTTTTGTAGTGGCCATTCAACTACTTTCAAATCGTCAATTTTTGTCCCTTTCTCTAATATAAACACAATTCCACCGGAAGAATAGGTTGTGTCATAAAGTGTATAAACATACTCTCCTTCAATATTGACAATGTAGTTTCCATCATAGACATCAATATTTATCTTATACTTATGGTCTTGTGGTGTTTCATCTCCAGAATTCACCACAGCTGTCCATTTTCCATCTTTTACAATATACCATTCGAATTCGCACCCCTGCCATAGAAATGCAATCATATTATTTCTATCTTTGGCGTGTAAGCCAATAAAATTTGTACCCCAACTACTCCAGCAAGATGATGGCATTGCTAGATACTCAACCGAGTATTTTGTCCAAGAGTTATCACCAATCATTAAAGTTGTGTCTTCTTCTGCTGATGACAACTCTCCGTTCACTATGTTGATATTCCCAGTAAGCAAAAGTATTTGTTGACTCATCCCTTTGCTAAAGTCATCATAAAACAATACCACTGGTGTAGGCACAGGTGTCAGGGTTGGAGATGGTATTGGCGTCTCTGTTGGTTCTTCTGTTGGAGTACTAGTAAAAGTAGGAGATGGAGTTTGTGTTGCGGTTGGTTCTATTGTAGGTGTTGATGTAATACTTGATGTATTTGTAGAACTTGGAGTGATGGTTAGTGGTTCATTCAAAATTACAGATGGTGCTTGATTTGAAGGACGATTGCCATAGATAGCAGAAACAATTAGACCGATAAAGACACAGGATACTATTGATCCGAATAAAAATCCGAGTAAAACAAGTGTCCAAGATTTTGGACGATTTGATTCTTCTCCTCTTGACCTAGGTTGTGATTTAGGTGGTTTTAGTGTTTCTGATGGTTTTCCTTGAGCTGGTGTTTCATCTTTTATAAAGATTTTGGGTTCTTCAGGGATTGGGCGTTGTTCTTGATTTTTGATTACTTTAGCATATTGGTATTTGACAACTGTCCACTTCTCTAGATCTTCCTCTTTCTTTACTAATTCTGTAAAAATCGGATATACCTCACGGATTAGTCTCTCACGCTTGGCTGACCAATGTTCTTTTTCGTCAAAACCTAGGGCTGAATAGATTTCTCCCATATGGTAATCGTGTGTTTTTCTTTCCTTTTTTAGAATATTTGTTGTTATCCATTCGGGACTTTTACCTTGCAAAGTCCAATAAAGAATCTTGGCTTGATCTTTACTAAGATTTCCTAGACCTTCCCTAATTCTATTCTCTCTCATCTTTTACTCCTGAATTAAATTGAACTCTACAAAACTCAGCGAGGATTGATGAATACTTTATGTTTACAACTGGGGAAACAATTTTGTATGCTCACAGCAGAAACGGAGGTGTGAGATGTCTGAAATTCAAGTGAAAGCAACTCAAAGCCTAGCAAGCTGGTCTCTCCCTGTTGTAGGCTACGGACGGATGATTACCAAGCCAATTTTTAAAAATGGTTGGTATCTCGTTCCGCAAGAACAATATGATGGAATTATACCAGATTTAGCCATTGAGAGCGTGGAGCAGATGAGGCAAGCAGGCGTTGAAATTGAGGGCGTAGTCATTGCCTGCAGGATGCAAGAACCACCAGAACAAGACGAGCCTGAAGAAGACGAATATGAAAGATTAGCCAAACAAGCAAAGCAAGTCGGCGAACTCGTTCTAAACAAAATGGCAAGTGCAGGAAAAGCGCTTTTACCAGTCGCCAAAGAAGTTGGCAAGGTGGTCTTGACGGTTGCAGGTGCAATCGGTGTTTTCTTGGGTATTGTCTTGATAGTTGGGCTTGCAGGTGCTTGCCTTTCAAACGATCCAGTTTTGATTGTGGTTCTCAAAGATGGGAGCTGGGTGGAGGTGATGCGATGGTAAGGACAATCGGTCGAGTTTTTGTAAGCGCTGTCCGAATGGCTATCCCGTGGCTGATACGCCTAATCAATTTTCTGATGAAAACCGTTGCCACTTCAGTCTCCGCTCTTTGGCTAGGAATACCTTTTACCACAAACCGATTAGCTGATATTTGGTCTAAAAGATTGGTTCAGGCTGGTATTCCAAACCGATACGAGGAGCAACTTTACAGCTTTTTTGTAGGGCTAGCAACAGCTCTTGTTGCTACAGGCTGGATAGTTTTGTCTTTCATTACGGTCGGTTTGCTTGTGATGATTTTTTAGAAAAAATGTGCTAATGTGGTGGCAGTTAGTCTGTATCCGCAGGCGAATGGAGAAAAACACTATGCGCACCATACCCAAAGAGAAATACCTGGAGTTATCCCAAGTCTTTCACTGGGCGACAAAACAACACTATGTCTTGATGCTGACAGGCAGGGTCGAAAGACATAGGAGAACAGAGACAATGTTGCCAAGACTTGTGACGAGAGGGAGACTAACTGCCACCTACTACGGTAAGAAGCTGGTCTATTGCGCCTTGCGGAAGAACAGGAAAAGAATAGCAGGAAGCAAATACTATCCAACTATCGAACACGGGCTTGCCTGCACTGAAGCTTTGGTAAGGTTTAGCGTGTCCGATCCAAATTGTGTCCTGATAGCAGAGCGGTATTTGCGAGGACACAACATTGTCCCTGAATGGGCAATCCTCTACCCTAACAAAAGACTGATGCTATTTGAATTCTGCACAAAAGACAACTTCAAGAGGAGAGCAATTTTCAAAAGCAAGATTACCCGTTATCAGAACAACCTTGATGATTTGATTATAAAATTTGCAGAAGATGGATTTGTATTATTTGTCATAGATGCATTACGAGAGGAAATTGTAGAATTTTTAAAACATACGAGCACAGGAGAGAAATTTATGTTTTGCGACTACAAGACTTTTCTCTCCGTGCCGTATGGCAAACAGATTACCGAACCTATCTACATTTGGGGAGGGGATAGCAAGAGCTATCCGTTGAGAAGAAATGATTAAGTGGAGAGATATTTTTTCACTATTCTTTGAGAGAGGTTTATCTCCTTCAATGACGGTAGGAGACGAGGACTATTTGCCACCTGATGGATTGACGATGGGAACGCTCTACATTGGAAGGCAGGGAACAGGAAAAACATCCTCTCTTGCACGGCATCTAGTGGATTATGCGATTGAATTTCAAGACAGAGCAATTTTTGTTTTGGATTGGTCAGGTTCAATCTCCGATATGATTTTGACGCTTGTAGCAAAACAGCCAAGAGAGATAAAAGAGAGACTGCTAAAGCGCATAGTCTATGATGAGCTTGGACATCCTGAATGGGTAATACCGATGCCTGAGTTTTCACCTCAATATGGCGGGTCATATGAGGAACAGGTGCAGAGGGTAGCCAACAACCTGGTCAAACTTGCGCCTGAACTTGTCAAAGATGCCCCATTTTTAGCTGGTCTAGGCTTGAGAGAAATAGCACCGCAGGTATTTAGACTGTTGACTGCTATCACCAATGAACACGAGGAGACTTGGCAGGTAACCGAAGCAAAGAAAATCCTTGTAAGTTTGCCACTTTTAAAAAGTGCGCTTGGTATTTATGGCCACAAAGTGCCTGAAGCTAAATGGTTTTTCAACAACATCTACTCTCAACTCAGACAACAGGAGAGGGAACTTAGAAGTTATGCGGTTTTGGCTTTATTGGGTGCAGTTGAACCAAGAGAGACAAAAGCAAGATTGGGTTTCTACCGCTCTGGATGGACACCAAAAGAAGCAATCGAGAACGGCTTGATTGTGCTTGTCAATGGAGCAAGACTGATAAACCAGAAGAACACCCAGCATTACTTGTTCACTCAATCTTATTCTTTGATTATGTCTGAAATCAACAAGAGAACACCTGGCAATCCAAATGACAAACCCGTTGCTCTTGTGATGGATGAAGTTTATTCGCTGTTGTCAATCCCTGGTATGGCTGAAGAGGTAGGAATGCTCTCACCACTTTATCGGTCAAGGAAATTGGAGCTTTACATTGTGCTTCAATCTCTATCACAACTTGCACCGACTTTGAGGGCTCAGATTTGGTCGATTGGCAATATTGTTTGTTTTGCCATCTCGAATTTTGACGAAGCCTACGAAATTGCACAACAGCTTTTCAAATACGAGCCTCAGACAGTCAAAATGGAAGCAAGGACAGAGACTTCACAACCGATTGTCGAACCTGACAGAGGACAGTATTTGACGATTGCTAATTGGATTCAAAGAATGGCACATCGGGAATGTGTCATTAGACGGTATTTGTCAGAGAAGATAATGGACAAATATGTGATTCACATCAAGCAAACAAAGCAACACCCAGATACACCGATGGACGAGACGCTTGATGAAATAAAGATGCGATTACTGGCTCAACGAGGTGTAAGGGTGCGTGATGCTTTGGAAGTGGTCAACAATCGTGTTCTTTTTAAACAGAAACAAGCGGACTCACCACCTCAGATTTAGCACGTTACCAATTTAGGCTTATTCGGGATTATCCCGATAAGCGCCGGGAGGCTAGGAAAGGGGGTGAGGCTGATGTTTGAGCAACCTTATCACCCGTGCCCTTTTTGCAGGAACAATTTGAAGGCGTCCCCGAAAATTGTTCTTGATCACCCAACGGTGAAGAAAGCAAACGAGAAGGGCTGGGTTCGATGGGAGTGCCAAGGCTGTGGCACGATTGTGTGGGCAAAACCATTTGCCTTGAAGCTTTGGCGAGCATAAGCAAACACGGCCAGGCTCTCTTTCTTAGCCCCGGCCGTGGAGAGGAGGCAGATATGGTAGAGAGAATTGAAAATCATAAACAGGTTGAAAGACAAGCTATTATGCAAGGATTGATGGAGACTTTTGTATCCCGAAGGGACTGCTTTGCTGTGCAACTCAAAGATGGAAGGTATTACTGCAACAAAAGTGAACTAACCATAAAACATATCGAAAGCCACCTCAAAGGAGCGTTGACGCTTGGTGTCTATCTTTTAGACCAGAACGGAATGGCAAAATTCGCTGTAATTGACGCTGATGATGAGCAAGAATTAGAAAGGCTAAAAAGTATGCAGAGCAGGCTACAACTTCCTTCTTACTTGGAATTATCAAGACGAGGCGGCCACCTGTGGTTTTTCTTTAGTGAACCTGTAAGCGGTAAAGTCGCTAAAAACTTTGGGCTTGAACTTGCGAAAAGATACACGATAAACGCCGAAGTTTTTCCGAAGCAATCTGAAAGCAGTGGCCCCGGATCCTGCATACGGCTTCCTTTTGGAATTCATCTCAAGAGTGGACAAAGATACCCGTTTGTCGGACTTGGCGATTGGCGAAGTCAATTTATTGAATTGTCAAATCCCAAAAAAATACCGTTGTCTGAAATTTTAAAGTATCAATACCAAGAACCGCAAAAGACCTCAAAAAGAAATCCCTTGAACGGAGAAATACCCCTGTGGGAGAAAGTGAAAAGGCAGATAACAGTATTGGAGCTTGTTGAAAACTTTGTTGACTTAAATAGTAAAGGAATAGGAAGATGCCCGTTTCACGATGACAAACACCCAAGTTTTTCAGTCAACATCAAAGAGAATTACTGGCATTGCTTTGCCGGTTGTGGCGGCGGATCGGTTATCGATTTTTGGATGAAGCTAAATAATCTTGAATTCAAAGATGCGGTTAGTGATTTAGCGGAAAGGTTAGGGATAAGATGAACGAGATTGTCTATACCATTCCTGAAGTCGCACAATTTTTAAAAATCTCAAAAAGCAAGGTCTACTACCTAGTCAAACGCAACGAAATTCCTCACATCCGCATTCAAAGGAATGTAAGGATACTTCATAGCGACCTTGCTAAATGGCTTCAGCTCAAGCGGTCAGAAGAACCAAGCCAGATGATTTTGGCAATAGATAGAGCGCTTGACCTTGCTAAAAAATGATTGAAAATTTGACATAGTTTAATATGTTTACGATGCTTAAGCGTCCAAAAAATTGACATAGTTTGATGCGGTTTTTACCGTTGACAAACCACTAGAGGAGAGTGTATTTTGATTTTGATGGCGAGAGAAAAAACAATCGACAACAGAGCTTTGGCAAAATACTTCAGAGTATCAGCCTACACGCTTCGCAAGTGGCAGAAAGAAGGAAAACTAGTAGCCTTTGCTAGAAACGCAAGAGGAGATAGAGTTTATAGATGGAGTGATGTTGAAAAGTTCATAGAGAGTTGTCCAAAAGGTTAAACGCTATGCCTGCCCGGCAGAAAATCAACAGAATAACAATCAAAGTTCCAACTGCTCACCGTAGCAGTTGGATTGTTTCTTACACCAATAAGAAAGGAAAAATGACAAGTATCAAGAAAGAAAATGTCGGATCGGTATACCGCCTCATAAAAGGCCTATGTTCTCTACGAACAGCTTCGCCGGTAAGGGGTAAGACAAGGGTTTCTGTCTTTTACCCACATTATTATCGGAATGAAATAGAAACCCCCCTCATTTTTCAGTATGAGGCTAAGTATGCTCAATATGCGGTTGCTTGTTTTTTGGAAGATTACTTACCAAGTTCGACCTTGAAAAAGGCTGAGAAGGAGTATTTGAGTTTTTTAAAGCAAAGTAAATGAAAAGAATAAAAGACCAAATCTACCAACTCAAATATCTAGTTATTCCAGACTTCCTTTACAAGCTTGATTTAACTGGAATTCAACTTAAGGTTGTTGCTTTCATTTATTCTTACAACGGTGATAAGTTTTTCTTCTCCAATAAAAAGATAGCAAAAATGTTTAATTGCTCTGAGCGATCTATAACAAGAGCTATTGAAGAAATAGAAAAAATGGGCCTGATAAAAACACACTATGAGCCTAAAGCTGGTGGTGGAACGATTCGTTTCATAACCCGACTAGACAAGATTGGCGAGTCCGACTGGACAGGATTGTCTAGTCGGACTAGACAGGATTGTCTACCTAAAGATAATAAGATAAAAGATAATAAGATAAAAGATATATATAATCAGCAGCAAGCTGCTGAAGGCGATAAAAATTTTTCTGTTAGAAGCAACAATTTTTCTTCCATAAAAGAAAGCTTAGAGAAAAAATCCATTCCTTCACCTACAAAAAACAAAACCATATATCCTTGGCAAGATGAAGCCGTGAGGTTTTGGTCACACTTGGGGTTAGAAGGTAAGCCTTCTTCCTCTTGGTTTAAACTCTTCAAAAAGGCACATTTAGCAAACCAACGAGGCTTGCTTTTATCGGCATTCGGGACAACGGCCGATGCTGATGTTATAGATAAAGAAAAGTATTTTTATAAAGTATTTTCAAGTAAGCTATGCAAAAGTTAACAGATCCAGCAAAAATAAAAGAATATGTGATTTCAACAATCAAGACCGGGAATAAAGACAGAATTCAAAAGGTGCTTGCTAGGTATTTTTCAGTTATGGGTAAGAAAAAAGATATTGTGGAGACGGCAAGAGAGATTTTTGGCTCAAAATGAAAACCATTCAAAAAGAATGTGTTGTGTCTATTTTTATCCCAAAGCAGGGATTCGTCCGTCAAGGTAAGTTTTGTTTCATTGACGGCAAGCCTTGTTTTGTGGCTAATATGACCGAGAGAAAATGGTGGAGAAATTTCAGTGGGTATTCAATTGCAAAGAGGATTTTAGAGGTATTACCGAAAGGAATAAAAATAATCTATAAGAGGGAAGACCTAAACACCTATTATGAGACTACAAAATCCAAATTCTTGAAAAAGGGTATTCCTGTATCATACGGCAACCACTCCCAGTTTGTTTTGCCTATTTCTGCTTGGAAAATTCACAACGGAAAACTTGAGAACGAACCTAAAAACTTACCAATATTGAATTTAGAAAAAGCTTTAAAACAAGAAAAAACAGAAGAGGACGAACCCGTTCCTACGATGGAGGAGTACCTAAAAGCTAGATTGAGGCTGAAAAGAATTTGGGAATCCCGATTCTGACTCCTACGGTTGCTCCTACGGTTTAATTGTGAAAATATTCACAGCCACAATATATAGACATAAATCTTTGATAACCCCCATATATATGCATAATAAAGGCGCCCCCGGCGAGATTCGAACTCAC
>FMSI01067089.1_pt1 | contig 37722 bp, 25 predicted proteins | sample 1504471 | NCBI WGS metagenome assembly FMSI01 (sample SAMEA4475357, study PRJEB15587) | soil metagenome | biome: Soil; feature: Field | place: India | collected 2015-03-11 | depth 0 m
GTTTGACGGGGCCGCTGGGTCGCGTTACCAAGCGCGGCGCGAGATAACGAGCTTTTGGTACCCGACCTGGCTTGCCCAACTGGCTGCGCTTGTGCCGGATTCGCGCTTGCTTGATTGCCCGCCGCACGAAATTACTCTGCCCGAGTGCTTACGCATCGCGCGCGAGTTTGACCATGTGATTATCTACACATCTACTCCATCATTTCGCAACGACTGCAAAGTGGCCGAGGCGCTCAAGGCGCAAAAGTCTTCAACGTGTATAGGGTTTGTAGGGCCGCATCCAGCTGTGTTGCCCGAGGAAACGCTTCGTGCCTGCACGGCAATTGATTGGGTCGGCCGCAAAGAGTTCGATTACACATGTAAGGAAGTTGTTGAAGGCAGACCACTGGCTGAAATCAAAGGACTATCCTACCGCAAAGACGGGCGCATTGTTCACAATCCTGACCGCGAGCCAATTGAGAACATGGACACGCTGCCATGGGTAGTTGATGTGTACAAACGCGACCTGCAGATCGAACGGTATATCATCGGGTATTTGGAACACCCATACATCAGCGTCTATACCGGTCGGGGGTGTCCAGCCCAATGCATTTTTTGTCTCTGGCCGCAAACGATTGGTGGGCACAGGTACCGTACGCGTTCACCTGAAAATGTTGCTGCCGAAATTGCACATGCGAAAGAATTGTTCCCACAAGTCAAAGAGTTCTTTTTTGATGACGACACGTTCACGGTCAACCAACCGCGCGCACGTGAGATTGCCAAACGGCTAAAACCGCTCCGCATCACATGGTCGGCCAGTAGCCGTGCCAACCTTAGCTACGAAACCCTCAAAACGCTCAAGGATGCCGGTTTGCGCCTACTGATGGTTGGATACGAATCCGGCAACCAAGAGATTTTAGATCGTGCCAGGAAAGGAATTACAATCGAGCAGGCGCGCCAGTTCACGCGGCATTGTCATGAGCTAGGCATAAAAATCCACGGCACGTTCATTCTCGGGTTACCTGGGGAAACACATGACACAATCGAGCAGACGATCAGGTTCGCTCAGGAACTGGACGTGTTCAGCGTGCAAGTTAGTCTTGCTGCACCGTACCCCGGCACCGAGCTATACGAGATGGCACGTCAAAACGGCTGGCTGGTTAAATCGGCAGAGACAGACCTGGTCGAGCCGCACGGGTTCCAGCAAGCAACACTCGAATATCCCGAGCTAAGCAAGGACGAAATCTTCGAAGCTGTGGAGCGGTTTTACTACCGCTACTACTTCAGGCCGAAGCCGATCTTGCGTATCATCAAAACGATGCTGGAAGACAAAAACGTTTGTGTACGCCGGCTGCGGGAGGGCTACGAGTTTTTCCGTAGTATGGCCCAGCGCCGTGCTGTGTGAGCAATTTCGGGAGTGTTGTGGCATCTTATAAGTGCGATCCGATTTGGGTCGTGAGAGTTTATTTAAATGAGGTAAACCCACTTACAACAATTGCAAGTGCCGGCAAGAGTTGAATCTGATATATTTTAAGATAGCCAATGTTCGTTGGGTTAAACACAAGCCTTAGTCCAGTTGCGCTTGCGTTGCTGGGCGGGTTGTTCGCCTGGGCGCTGACGGCCTTGGGCGCGTCGGCTGCGCTGATGTTCAGGACTGTAAGTAGAAAATTCCTCGACGGCATCCTTGGTTTCGCTGCTGGGGTCATGATAGCGGCGAGCTTTTGGTCGTTACTCCAGCCTGCAATTGAGATGTCGCGCAGCTTGACTGTGCCGATGTGGTTTCCGGCTGCGATTGGTTTTGTGATCGGTGCATTATGCTTGCGGTTGCTAGATTTGGTTTTGCCGCATCTGCATCCCGAGGCGCCTAGCGACGCAGCCGAGGGGATTAAAACGCCGTGGAAAAGCTCGACCCTGCTTGTGCTGGCAATCACGCTTCACAACATTCCGGAAGGCCTGGCAATTGGTGTAGGGTTCGGCGCGCACGGAGTTAACCCCGCAATAGTGTCGTTAGCTTCGGCAATCACGCTTGCAGTGGGGATCGGTATTCAGGACATCCCCGAGGGCTTCGCAGTTTCAATGCCGCTGCGGCGGACTGGTCTGTCGCGCCTTTCGAGTTTTGCGCTCGGGGTGGCCTCGGGCGTGTTCGAGCCGATTTTTGCTCTGTTGGGCGCGTTAGTTGTTGAAACGGCCACACAAGCGCTCCCGTATGCACTCGGGTTTGCTGCAGGCGCAATGATCTTCGTGACTGTTGAAGAGCTTATACCTGAATCACAGTGCAACGGCAATTCAGACGTGGCTACTGCCGGGGTGGTCATTGGCTTCACCACAATGATGATTCTCGACGTGGCGTTTAAGTAAGAAAGCCCGAAAAACTAGATTGTTCTCAGCGTCGAAAGGTAGAAACACATCACCGCGTACATCCGTTGTTTGGCGGCAATGGCATGTGGCCTGTTGCGCGAGAAATGTCCACTGGTTTGGCTAGCAGACGCTACTGGCTTGGCGTTTCGAGATTCAAACCGCGAGATTCTGCCTATACGGGCTAGTCAATGCTGTGTTATTGCTGAATCAACCTGTAAAACCGCGTTGGGTAATTTGTAGTGACAGTGTCACATAACCTGATCGTGCCGTTGGTGAAGGTCAATTGGATCGGCAGTGTGTCCCAATTGATAAGATTCGTGCTTACCTGCACTCTTAACTCAGCAATGTCATCAGGCATGTAGCCTAAGCGGGTTTCATCGGCTGCGAATGCGACAAACTCACCCGTGTCTGTGAACCCAAGCTCGAAGAAGCGCGCTTTACCGATAACAATAAGTGTGACTGGGGGGCTCGTACCTATGCCGCCCGGGTTTAGAACTTTTAGGGTGTATTGTCCTGTGTCTTCGGCTGTGAGATTGACGAGCGCAAGCACGTTGTTCGTGGCGCCTGGTTTCGGCACGTCGCCTTTGTACCACTGGTAACTCAACGGGCTAGCCCCAACTACCTGGCCTTGGAATGTGGCGCTCATGCCAGCACGCGCGCGGTAATATGTGGGTGTCACACTCACAACCGGTGGGTCAGGCTGATACGTGACCTGGTCGAGCCACGCGGCGTCTGCGCCTGCGCTGACTGTAGCGTCTTTTGCGTATGTCCAGCGCAGGGTGTGCAAGCCCGGGCCCATCCTATAACTACGCATTTGCCAGTCAACCTCACCTGAAATGCTTGCCATGTTTGTCCCATTCAGCTCGAATCGTAGTGTGTCGAACCATTCCTCGGATGAGACACGCCACCAGAACGAGATTGTTCCTGGCCCTTCGGCTGTGGTCCAGAGCGCTGAGCTTTGGTTGTGCGTGATCAGCCCGCTTTGTGCCGCACAGTTCAAATCGCGTGCCTCGATGTTCTGTGCAAACCACGGTGCATTGGTTGAGGTCTGCCAGTTTAGTGTCGGTGTGTTCAATGCCGCCGCGAGTTCACCGGTGCATTCAGTTATTACGGTCAGGGTTGCAACTGAACTTGTAGCAGACCCGTAAGCGGTCTGTACAACGGCATGATACATGCCGGTGTGCTTACCTGAAATAGCCGGGATCGAAAAGTCCGCGTTCGTAGCGCCAGGGATCACTCGGTTGTTAAAGTACCACTGGTAACTTTTCTGCCCGGGGCTGACTGCCCGCGCATGAAATTCAGCCGGCATACCCGCACCTAAAATCAAATTGCGGGGCTGTATTCTGAAGCACGGCAGTCCATCGCTAGCCAGCACAACAGGGTACAATTCGGTGTGTTCACATGCGAGCAAGTTGCTCACTGACAGCGCCGCCAAAGCAGGCGTTGTGTTTGTGGAAGAAAACAAGACTCTGGTGGCCTTACCATCTGCATGCAGCGCAATAATTTCGTAATAAATTAGTTTCAGGATTGATTCCCACACTGAACGTTCCGAAACCAAGCCAGACACTGCCACCACATTAGTTAGTACAGCAAGTTGGTTCAAATTTGAACACGCGAGTCGGACCCACGAATCGGTCGCCAACGGAATGGCTCGGATACGATTGTCTTTCATTAAGACGAGACAGATCGGCCAAATCAGCTCCACGTCAATTGCCTCGTTCAGACCGACCAAGTTGGTGACAATGATGTTATTTGACCAGACGGTTAGCCTGCCCTCAGCCGTAAGGGCTGCTGCCACGTCCGCAGACGATGCTGTTAACCCGAAACTCGAAATGCCTAAAGCATTCGAGATGCCTGCCGGCACGAAGTCGAGCGTGCCAGTACTGTTCGGATCCCATTTTAACACACGGCCGTCAGTCCCAAGAGCCAGAACAGAGTAATACCCGGCTGCGACATCAACAATATTGGTTGCACTGGGCGGTACATTTGTCGGGTACAGGTAGGACCCCGAGCGTGCCAATCTGGGTTCTCCCCACAGAAATACACGTCCGGCTGAGTCAACGGCGACATTGAAATCTGGTCCTGCCGCAACTCGAACAATATTTCTAAGCGGTGGAGGCGGGTTCGTGGGGGGAAAAAACCTGGGGTAGTAAAGCCCCGGCCGAGCGCGCAAAACCGCCGGATGCGGCCAGACCGTTACACTCCCGTCAGCCGTTAAACCCAAGCTGTGGTTAAGATTGACAGATATTTGCACAAGATTGCTTGCTGTTGTGCACGGGACGAAGGCTATAGCGACTTCGCCTGTTGAGGCCAACACCATGCCTACATACCCAACCTCTGCAATCGTCAGAAATACTTTGGCAGAATTTGTCTGGCCAAAAGCGTTTCGCGCGTTCAGTGAATAATAGCCTGCATTGGTGTACCTGAGCATCGGGATTCGGAATGTGGAGTGTGTTGCGCCAGGGATGTCAGCACCGTTGAATTTCCATTGCAGTTGGATCGGTTCGGGGCCAACTACACTTGAAGTGAGGCTGAAGCTGTTTCCGAGCAAGCCTGTGCCGCCCTTGGGCAAGGCCTGAAACATCGGTGCGCAGTTTGTTAGCAACAACCGCACCGGGCCGCTTTGGACCGACCCGTACGCATTGCTCGCTTCCAAGGTGTATTGGGCAACGTCCGCAGGGCCAATACCGCTGATCACGAGGTTTGAGGTTGTAACGCCCGTAATGCGAGCTGTGTTTGTAAGTTTGACTCCGGCCTTGAACCATTGATAAGTGAGCGGTTGGCACCCGGCCACAACAGCGGTGATCTGCGCTTCAGTCCCGGGCTCCACAGACACCGCCTCCGGGATGGACTCGATCAATGGCGGTCCCCAACCTACAAGCGCCAGCACATGACTCGAGGCCGCAACCGCCGTAATGTTCGAAAGACACGGCTGTACTAGCTGCGGTTCGAGCGGTGCGTTTGTATCCCACCCCGACCATGCGTATAGCCTGCCGTCCACGCCAACCATCAGGTTGGTAAGCCCAAAAACTGCAACATCCACAACGCCACATTGAGGTGTGGGTACCCATAGATTCGTGCTCGCGTCGCGGACAACATTGCCCCAAGTCAAAACCCGTCCATCTCCAAGCAACGCAGCCGCTTGTAGGCCGTTGCACACAATTTTGATTGGTCCAGTCAACTCGGGCGGCAGGTTGAGCACACCACTATAATCGTACCCCCAAGCAAGTACTGACCCGTCGCCGCGAACCCCAAAGACACAAGTTGGACCTGCGAAAATCTTACTCAGGTTTGTTGCTGTGGTTGGTGGATTTGTCAAAGCGGGAGCCAACGACCCTATTCCCCAGCAGGCAACAGTCCCGTCCTGCCGCAGAGCAACCCCAAAAGTTGCGCCTGCTGCAATCGCCGTAATGTTTGTCAGATTAACGTTGGTCAGATTTGTGTTACCCCAAACGATGACTGATCCATCAGCCCGAAGCGCCATACTGAAACTACCGCCTGCAGCAATTGCAATCGCGTTGGTCGCGCCTGCGGGCACTGAAGTTGCACCTTGAATATTTAGCCCCCACGCAACCACTGTGCCGTCGCTGCGCAGCGCCAGGCTATGGTACGAACCGGCGCTGACACCGACCGCGTTTGTAATACCGGCTGGCACCTGACATTGGCCGAAGGTGTTATTCCCCCAAGCTGCGATCAACGCGGCGTTCGCATGCACCGTAAACACGACCGGTAAGATTATCCACGTGAGCACCTGTAAGCCGACCAGGCGGAACTTTGCATTACTGGCAGGAGGCGTCATAAATTTCTGGTTGTGTCGAGTCGTTTTTCCGCTTCGCGAAACGGCTTTTAGTCGAATTGTTCACCAGATTATCCACGCCAATTGTGGACTGTCAATGCTTGTCTTTTGCCCCTTGTGGAAACGATGCTCAGCGCGCCTTGTTTTGGGTTTGAGAGGCGGTAAACATGAGCCGGCCCTTTTCCGGTGAGCACCGGCTGGTTGTTGATACGGTTAAGCGTGCAGTACGGACGGGATCCAATGGGCGCGATGCGGTTGCACTGGGCTAAAACCTAAACGGTACCAGTTTATGATCAGGCTGCTTAAGTTGTCAGGGGCCGCTGTGCTAGTGGCTTGGTGGTTGGCTCTTGGGTAACAGACGCGCTATTATGATCAGCAAAGCTAAAACAACACCGGCCAGCACAACCCAAAAGAGCCAGCCGGCGTGCCCGGTCATCCATGAACGATCACCGTAACTGCCTTTTTTTAATGGCTCGGCTGTGTCGAGGGATGCTTTAATTTTTGGCGCCGTTAATAGTTGGAGTGCAACAAGGTCAATGTCATACCGCGGTCTTGTAGCGCGGTCGTTGCCGTAGTACAGGTAGACGGGGTCGTTCGTTCCCGACTTGAAAATGATGCGTTTGACACCGTATCCAAGCACGAAATTTTTCAGCTCAAGTGGTGGGTTATCTCCGTTTTCAACCTCAAGAATGATGGTATCGGTTGTGGGTGGTGCCAGTGTTAGAACAAGTTTTCCCCTGCCCTGCTCCGGTGTCCGGCGCCACGTTGCAGCAGCACGTGTGACAGTGTACGGATTACCGCGTTCGTCGAGCACCTGTTCGGTAATTGTAACCCTACGCTCGAAAAACGGTGTGTCTGTGTCACAAAACAGGTGTGTAACCGGTACGCCCGGCCACGGCAACTTCAGCCGCCAAATGCTAAAGCTTGGCCGTTTGGGATCGTCAGCCTTTTCGACCTGTGGTGCAATGCTGCGCATAGTGCCGGTCCGCTCAAGCAAATACGGGATTTGTTTGCCGGCTCGTACAACTCGTAGATCGTCTAATTCGATTGCAGCGCGCGCAAGTGTTTCTGGGTCAAGCTCAAGCTCGTGCACACCTGAGCCGGCCAACTGGATTCGTTTGCGGAAGCGCCATTTTGAAAGGTCAATTGCCGTGCCGATGTCGGGTATTTCCGGTGCCGGTTCACCGGGCCTGTAGGAAGGGTTATTGGCAAGCGCCGTGATTGCACGCGGCCGTGCAAGTGCCGGTTTCACATGCGTCGGCAGTGCCGTGAGATCGTACTGTGGTGCGGTGCATTTTTCGTTCCCGCAAACAAAATTGAATCCGCCAGGTTTGGCGACCAACCACGTTGCGTACACTGGCCGTCGTGTGGCGTGAATCGTAGTGATGTTCAGTGGGGGAGAATCACCGTTAATGACTGTCAAGATCAACTCACGCCTTGGGATTGTGATGTCACTTGCAAAAGTTGTGCTTGAGACAACGGGTTGGCCTACGAGCGCAACGCGATAAATTGTGCCCTGGGCAAGAAGCCGATTTCGGACTTCGCCCTCGAGATACTCACGATAGGCAAGTTTGACCTCGCGCGCAAACAGCGGATCTGAAGCTTCGATTTGGAGACCGGCTAGTGTTACATTTGCCGCAGCAGCGGACAGTGTGATGCGTGTTTGGCCCGTGCTTTCGTCGCGTTCGAGTATTCTTAGCTCGAGTGGTTCTTCAGGAAGCGGTTCAGGCGCAGTCTCGCGAACTGTTACACCGGTGACAGGTATTGGCGCACTGCGCAGGTCGTCAATTGTCACACGAAATTTTGGCCATATGCCTGGTGCGAATTGTACGTGTAGCTTTGCCGCGCCAGGCAGACGGAAAACAGGTTGGTCACGTGTAATCACTTCCCATTGCACACCGTCTTTCGAGCCTTCAATAGTGACAGACTTGATGAACTCTTGTGCTGGCGTTTCGATTGCGACTTGGTCCACTGCGCGTGGTGTGCCGGTATCAAAAGTAAGCACAGTTGCGCTGGTGCTCATGCTAGCGCGGAGGTTCTCGGCTGAATGCAGTTTAGGTGGTTCTAACGTTGGCCGGTCGATTCGGAACGGTACTTCGTGGCCATCGGCATCGTAGATGCGCAAGTCTGCCAAGTCAGGCCGTGCTGCATCGAGCGTTTCCAACGGTATGCTAATTTTGATCAGGCCGGTCTCGGCGATTTCGACGGTTTGGTAATATTTCCAATCGGCTGGGAGCCACACGCCCAAAGCCACGCTGCAAACTGCAATTGTCAGGGTTGTTAGCGTGATTGATTTCATTGCTGCTTAAGTTGTTGGCGTTCTGTCTTTGGGAAAATAAAGCGTTGATACAAATACGAAACTGGAATTAGCACCAGCGCAAGACCGATGAGTGCACCGATGCGGTATAACCCGCCCAAACTCCACAGATCATGCAAAAAAAGTTTCAGCAGCGTCACAGTCAAAAGGCCAAGCCCAGCGTACCGTGCGCCGCGCAGATTACGCAGGATCCCAATCAACAGTACCACGAAAGCGTACAAACCCCATGCAAGTGAGTATGTCATGTCGCGGGCGAAATTACCGGAAAACTTGAACGTAATGGTTGTGCCGGTGCTGAAGTAGTCTGCGATCTGGATATTTACCAGCAAAAACCCGAGCACACCGCCCAACGCAGCCAGTACGGCGCGCATATTAACTCGAGCGATGAGATGGTGCGTGGTCGGGAGCAACCGTGCACCGGCAAACAGGCAAGCAGTAACAATACCGTACGCATACAGGTACCAGTTAAACACGGGCGTCGGTGTTCGTGGATGATATTCGAGGACGGCTGGATTAAGCGCCAGCCGCACAAAGGCAGTCACTAGCAATGCAATGCCCAAGTATTTGAGGCCGTTATGTGGTATTCGGTTGAACAGCCACAATAACGCAACTCCTTCAAGTGCCCAACCGATTGTGATCCATTGTTTTTCGAACTGGATCGGGAAGATGAGCGTGATGAAAAACAGCGCCACAGCACCAAATAGTGCAAGTTGCGTGTTGCGTTTGGGCGCGGCTGTAGAAAGCGTTTTGACCAAGCGCACCAAGGCCAGTAGCGACGGTATGGCGAACAAGGCCGGTAACAACCCCATTAAATTGTTCGGATACGCCAATTTAACCAACCGGTAGATCAGGTAGAATTGCGCCGGACCTGCAAGTGCTGACACCAGCCACGGCACAATTCGTTGTTCAACGTGTTTCTGGAACAGGAATGGGAATAGACCAAATGCGATGTAAAAACCGACGTACCAAAGCAGCGGCGTTAGCGCGTTTTCGGCATTAAGGTGGCGTGTGTGCCAGGCAGCCTCAAGCATCACGGTGCCGATCAATCCCACCAAGCCAACCCAATCAGCTTGGTAAAACCGGACCAAGCCGAGCAGCAATACAACCATCAACGCTGCGAGCGCAAACGCCGGCGTAGGGTCTGTTAGCGGCAGCCGCAGTGCAAGCAGAGTAAGCAACAGAAACGGCAGTATGGCTGAAGTTGCCGGAATCAGTGCGCGCGCGAGTTCAGGGGGTAACTCGAGTTCGGGCAAGGCTGGGAACCACGATTTTCTTTTTGCATCTGCGGATTCGCTTGTGGGCACATGGATTTGCCGTGCTGCGAGAACCCCAACCACAAAGAATAACACTGCTGTTGCGCCGACGATCCACAGCACCTCGGGTAACCCGCCGAGTGTGGCTGGCATCTTGAGTGTCCAAATTGCTGTGGCCAGACCCGTGAGCAGTAAGACCGAAATGATTCCGAGGCCCGAGGCGGTCAGAAACGCAAGTGCAATTGCAAGTATGTCAGTTGCAAGGATTGCCGGCCAGATCAGGAACGTAAGCTCGGCAAGCTCGAACATCGGCAACATCAGCAGCACAAGTGCAAGCGGAGCGAAAACATGCGCCCAACCGACCGTTCGACCAGACGGGTTAACACGCTCCAGCACCAGCGGAAATACAGCATGCACAATGGCAAACAACAGGTAGGCGCCCAGTGCTAAATTCAGGGCCGATGGTTGCAAGAAATTCGATGTCCAATATATGAGTTGGAAAAATACGACCCCGCCTGCGGGCAGATGGAGCGTGCGCAGATTACTGCACACGCCGGCCAGTACCAGCAGGGCTGCATCAGCGCCGAAGACCAAAACTAGAAGCAGCGCCGGTTTTGACACAATAGCTGTGTACGGCTCGATTTGTAAGAACAGCGCAAACGCTTGTGCAGCCAGCGGTAGAATTACGGCAGACGCGATCAAAAACCTGTTTAGGAGTTGTTTACGGTGCGCGATCGTGGCTGCAGCAGTGAAAAGCGCCGCAAATAACAGGAATACACCGGTGGCAACCGGCATTTTTGCCGGGGCGAAAAACTTGTGTACCCATCCGAACTGCATTGCGACTGTGGCAAGTGCACCCAACAACGTGATGTAATTCCAGCGTTTGCTCAGCGCCACGGCTAGCAACCCAATGTCAAGCAGCGCAATGTATCCGAACAGCCCAAAGGGGCGGTCTTGGCCGGTTGATAGTAGTGGAGGTGTTAGAAACCCACCAAGCAACCCGAGAATTGCCACCACAGGCGCATCGAGTCGCACCGCAAGAAGAAATGCTGCAACCGTCACAAGAACCATGAGCAGAAAAGCCGCCGCATTAGGAATGAAATGGTAGAACGAGCAAGATGCAAAAATGTCGGCGTAAAGAATCACTACTCCCGCCGCGATGAGTGCCTGTGCGAGGGTATTGTAACGTTGTTTGGGAATGCGCAACCCGGCAACAACAAGACCTATTCCTGTGACAAACCCCATTGCGACCCTGACAGGTGGCGTGATCAGGCCATGGTCAAAAGACCACTTGAGAAAAAAACCTGCGCCTAGAAACAGTGCCAGACCGGCTGCCCATGCAAACAGTTTTACGCCGAGGAACTGTTCCCAGTTCACCCGTGCCAAAAAAGGTTTTGCAACCGGTTCCGTCGGAGCACGGTCTGAGGGCGCAACTGGCGGTTTCTGTTCCTGTGGTGGTTGCACGGCCGGGCCAATCTTTTCAATGAATCGCTGTGCTGGCTCGACGGGCGGCTGCAGTTGGGTTGGTTGTTGTGCGGTCGTGACCTGGGCTGGTGGTGGAGCTGACACTGCAGAAACTGGTAAAGGCTTGACTGGTTCGGGTTCAGCAGTTGGAACCGGTGGTTGTGGCACAGGAGTGGAAAGGAGGGTTGATACAGTGTCAATTCGCTTTTTCAGTTCAAGCAGTTCCTTTTGCAGGTTTGTAACACAGTTAAGCAGCTCTTGCATGCTGTTTGCCGCTGCTTTGGCGCGGCTGTACGCAAACCCAGCCAGGATGAGCGCAACGATCGGTAACGCAACAATCAGCGTCGCAATTCCAATAACAATGATAGGAATCAACTCTTCCATAAGCGCGTCAGGTTTTGCAGGACATCAATGGCCTTTTCTAAACCGAATATCCGGTGCGGCGAGCTCATGCGGTTGATCATTTGACGTTCTTGGTACACTGGGCCTTAACCCCGAGGCCGGATTAACGTTGGCGCAACACGAGACAGCATTTTGTGTAACACACCCATTTCGTACTGAAGGCCGGCAAATCGCTTCGATCCGACGCATTGCACCGGTCTTGCACTCGCCCTTGTCAACCGAGAGCTTGGATTTGCATCCGGCATTACTGAATTGCGACGCAAGTTGGTCGCGCGCACGGCTTAGGGATGGTTAACTTTTTAATTCCCATCGCCTGCTCTACACTTACCAATAGCCCAACCAAAAAGCAATATCAACCGGAAGGTTTCGGTGTTTACTGTGTTCGTAGCTGCTCTTCAGCCTGCAACTGTCAAATCCCGCGAGAATGCGACACAGCACGGCTGTCTGGCGGCTCGCGTCAATTGACATTGTGTTGTAGGCCGATTTTGTAGCCTAAAAGCCGCACTACTCGCACGGTGGGATACGATTTCAATACACTTCGGATTGTTAATACAGTGTTACGGTATAACGCGGCACGATTTCGATTCGGGATAGCTCTGCGATAGCAGCGCGCTGGCCGAAGTTTGGTTTGGCTTCGGCGGCAAGGTAAATCGGCGCATCTTTCTGCAGTGGCAAAATCGCAATGCGTAGGTCGCCCGTGAGAATTTCAGGTGCGTGCCTCCGCAGGCCGATTTCCCACACGTTTCCGTTGTAAAAGTCGTCGGTAAGCAACTTGCCGTTCAAGCTGATACGGGCAACGTCTCCAATATAGTGCACACGCAGAATCGGGTCGCTGCTCAGATCCAAGTTTGCTGGTAATTTGACACGCCAAACGGCGGCTTGGTCGAAATCGGCATCTTCAGGCGCAGCGGCCACGGGTTGATTGATTTTGCCCAGTTGGATTGTGCGGGGTGGTCCTGCTGGTCGGACAAGGTTGAAGCTCGCATTTGCAACTCGGCGACGCTCAGTGCTAGGGTTAAACTTTCGAAAGATGCCATTTGGTTGTCCGGTAATGTGGCGGTTATTTTGCTTTAGCGCACCTTCGCACGGGAAAATGCACAACTGCAAATCAGCCAGATTTGTGGATGTGAGTCGGACTTGAGTGCCGTCCACCATAATCGCAGCTTTGGTAAGGAAAAGTCGGTTCTGACCGCGCCATTCAAGTTGGTACAGCCCAAGCGAATCTTGTTCGGAGAGTAAAACGATGCGCACCACACCTGGCATGCCTTGGTTAGAAACTGTTATTGCGACATCACGCGATGGATTGACGTCGTGCACGACCCACATGTTGTCACGTTTTACCACTTTGCCCGACGCTGTGCTTACTGAAAATCCAGAAGCTTCAATTGCGAAAGTTGCGGGTACAAAGTGTGTTTCAGCAAAAACCACCGTTTGTGTTTTGGATTCGGCAACAACACAAAGCGGTTGCGCGGTTGCCCAAACCAGTTTCACTCCGGTGCCAAGCTCGAGGTTAAAAGGCCAAATAAACCTGCTGCCCGCCGGCAAGGTTACGGGCTTTTCGGGAAAAACAAACGTCTTGTTCGGCAGGTTAATCTTAAACTGCACATTATGTTTCGGTGGCAAGTACCGTAATCGTTCGTAGTTGTTGACGACCACAAAACCGCTGTTTCCATCCGACCTGACGCACCAGCGCAACGTGTTTGTATCGTCTTTGCCTGTTGGTCTTGTCTCAGGCAACCACGCAGGCATACATGCGAGGCTGCTGCCAAAGTTGCGCATGAACAGATGAATTCGACGCAAAAGGTGATATTGGGGGCGTAGTTGGCCGTATTCGCCCAGCGCAGTTTGGTAGTCATAACTTTTCACCGGCACATCGTTCCAGTAACCCGTTGCCTGGGATTCTTGCAATGTGGAGAGTTTACCTTCGGGGTTGACCCCGCCGTGGTACATGTAGTACCCGGGCGACACACTGCCTGAGCCAATTTTGACAAGCGTGATTGCCTCAGCATCGGCAGGGTAAAACCGCACCCGCCGATGATAACTGCACAACATACCCGCCCCAATCTCGCAGGTCAAATAGGGGTACCCAGACACATCGGACGGGTCTTTCGCATCGGTCCGGCCAAGGATTTCATTTGCGATGTTTGCGTCTGTGCGTTGAAGCGAAAAGTGGAATCCGGCCCAGTATCGGCCTGGCATGGGCGTGAGTTCGCGGTCCCAAAACCCCTCGGCGTACACACCGTAAAGCGGTAAGATCTCGCCGAAAGGTATTGGTGTGCTTAGCGCCGGCCAACCTGTTCGAGTATAAAGCGGTACATCCAAGCCCGCCTCACGGGCGATTTGCTTGAGCGTCAGCAAGTGTTGGCCTGGACCACGGTATTCATTTTCAAGCTGAATGCCTATGACCGGTCCGCCGTCTTTCCAGAGCAGTCCGGTCAGTTGCGCGGCGATGTTGCTGTAAAGGATTCTGACCTGGGCGAGATAATTCGTGTCGTTCGACCGCAGTTTCCACCCCTTTTTTAGCAGCCAATCTGGGAACCCGCCATTGCGTACCTCGCCATGACACCACGGACCGCACCGCACGATGAGCTTCAGACCAAGCTCATTGCACAGCTCGACGAACTTGCGCAAGTTGCGTCGCCCGGACCAATCCCATTGCCCTTCGATTTCCTCGTGATGTATCCAAAAAACGTACGTGGCAACGATGTCTATTCCGCCGGCTTTCATCTTTAGCAGTTCGTCGCGCCACTCGGTTTCCGGATACCGCGCGTAATGAAACTCGCCCATAACAGGCGTCCAACGCCGCCCGTTTAGCATCAAGCTGTAACTGTCAACTGAGAGCGTTGTCCCGTCTGGGCGCATTGTCTGGCCGAGATTGAACCCTGTTTGCGGTGGTGGCACTTGAACGTTGGCCACCAACGGCTCGGCTTTGCCAACTGCAACCATGCCCGGCACGAGCCAGACAATGAAAATCAATCTTGCTAGATTTCGTTTCATTGTTTTGTACCCATTTTGGGTTGCGGCTTGGCCAAATCCAGCAGGAAAATGCACCGGTCAACACCGGCTTTGTCGGTGAACCTTGCGCGTTGAAAGGCGATGAATTGGCCGGCATCGCTCGCAAACCTGGCTCGACGATTTGTACCCTTTGAAATCCAAAAAGTAGATCAATCGTTCCTCACACCGGCCTTCGTCCATGCGTAGTCCCAAATGTCAGCATGGTTGTGACCGAGCCGGTTCTGACTGTCGCATTCGACGAGTATGAATTTGCCATTGGGGAAGATACCCCCCGGCTCGTTGTACTGGTCGGGTGCATTAGAAATGTTTCTGACCTTTTCGTCTTTAGGTCAACAACGCATACCTCGGTTCTCTGATAGCCGTACGCTGAGAAAGACAATTCGCGGTCGTGTGGCGGCACGAAATTTTGTGTTTCAATTGTGCATTTGAAAGGCAGGTCGCAACGGTCAATGAGCAACCGCAGGTTTACAAGCTTCGACACGCCGTTTTCGTATTCGATATCGGCTTTGTGGATGCGCGACACGCCTTTCGGCAGCTCGTCGAGGTGTTGTTCCGACACATGCCTCCAAGCAATGTGCATTTGTTTTCGGGAAATGGCAGGTCTTTCAGAACACCTTGTGCCGAGGCGTATATCTGGTTTTGTGCGGCTCTTGTCAAGTACTCATAAATTAGCATTGCACGCGCGCATGCCCGCGGTTAAGCGGATCGAGCTTTTCGAGGCCAGACAGCAAGACATTGCCATTGGCCAGATAAAGTGCGCGCGTGTACCCGTGGTGCAGGTAACGATGTGCCATGGGGTGGATGATACCGGTTGCGAGCTCGAGCTCGTACACGTTGCCAAAGGTCTTTTTGACGAACAGAATGCGTTTGCTATCGTGCGACCAATCGGCACGTTTGCCGAACCATGTAAGCCATCTAATGTGCGGTGGCAGGTTGTCAGCCGGGTTTCGTGTGACAGATGCTGTTTGGCCGAGGCAATGCGCTGCGCCAAGAACCAGCAGCACACCTGAAAACAGACCAAACGCAGTTCGCATAATCGGGAACATTCAAACCAAGTTTGCGCAACTGCACAAGCTCAGTCAGAACCGTTTTTACTGTGGCTAATCAATCGAACCACGAAGAATTTAATCGCATCTAAGCGTGTGACCTGCAATAATTTGCGAGGCATGAAGTCCATGACAGGTTACGGTCGCGGCGAGTGTGCACGCGACGGGTACAAGGTGACTGTCGAGTTAAGCTCGGTTAACCGTAAACAGGCTGAGATAACAGTTACACTGCCGCGCGAGCTAGAGGTGCTTGAAGCCAGAGTGCGCGACACGATCAACCGTTACGTTTCGCGTGGTCGGCTTACGGTGCGTGTCACCCTTCACACGCCTTCAGGCAAGCTTTACGCACGGACGCACCTTAACAAGGAGCTTGCGCGTGTTTACGCGGTTGAATTACGCAAACTTGCACGTGAGCTTGGGCTACCAGGAACAGTTACGTTGGATCACCTTGTCCGTGCGCCGGGTGTGTTCCAGACAAGCGAGGCACTGGGTGATGCAGAGTATTTTTGGCCAGCCGTGTCGCGTGCGTTACGCGATGCGTTGGTTGCGCTTGTCCAAATGCGCACGCGCGAAGGCACACATCTTGCGCGCGACATTGCAAACCGGCTCGCGTTAATGCGCAGGTTCACAGCTTGTATTCAGCGTCGCGCACCACGTGCAGCAGCGCGGTACCGTCAACAGTTATGTGCGCGGATCAAATCAGCCGGGCTAGGTGCACTTGCGCACGATGACAGACTGATTAAGGAGGTGGTTTTGTTTGCCGACAAATGTGATATAACCGAGGAATTGACCAGGCTGCAAAGCCATTTTAAGCAGATCGAAAATTGCCTGAAGTCGAAGACGCCGGTTGGACGGATGCTGGATTTTCTTGCACAAGAGATAAACCGCGAGATAAACACCATCAGCGCCAAGACAAACGACACCATTATCGTGCGTGAGGTGGTGAAGCTAAGGGCTGAGCTGGATAAGTTTCGTGAACAAGCGCAAAATGTCGAGTAACGCTGAATGCAACCTGGATGAATGCGAGTGGATCATTGTTAATAGTAATTTCTGCGCCATCTGGTGGTGGCAAGACAACATTGTGTGAACAGTTGCTTGCTGCCAGACCGGGCATTACCCGTGTGATAACCTGTACCACACGACCACCAAGACCAGGCGAACGTGACGGTGTAGATTACCACTTTATTGACGAGATGACTTTTGCAAAGCGGTTGGCAGCAGATGAGTTCATCGAGCACGCAACTGTGTACGGCCACAGATACGGTGTGTTGAAAGTCGAGTTACTCAACAGGCTAAACCGCGGCCAAGATGTGTTGCTGCAGGTTGACGTGCAGGGTGCAGCAACAATTCGTGCCAGAGCACGGCTCGATCCGGAGCTGAATCGTGCGCTTGTAACGGTGTTCCTTACCCCGCCGACACTTGCCGAACTTGAACGGCGCCTGCGTACACGCGGGCAGGACCCACCCGAGGTCATCCAGAAACGACTCGGTGTCGCCCGAGCTGAAATAGCGCATTGGCGCGAGTTCGATTACCTGCTTATAAGCCGCAGTCCACAGGAAGATTTGCGTCGGATGCTTGCGATTCTGGAGGCTGAAAAAATGCGCACAAATCGTGCTTATCCGCCCGAGTTTTAGCGGCTGGGCGCCGTCTTAGAGTTATGCAACGAGTAACAAGCAAAAATACAAATGCAGACCTTCAAATGAACCCGACCAAGACGATTGTTCTGGGTGTGACCGGGTCAATTGCGGCTCACAAGGCGGTTGACTTGGCAAGCGAATTAACCAAGGCCGGCTGCAACGTACACGTTGTGCTTACAGTTGATGCGCAACGGTTTATTACGCCGGTGTGTTTTCAGACACTGTCACGTAATCCTGTTGTGACAGACCTTTACGACACGATATTAGGGTGGGAACCTGTGCACATCAAACTGGCAGATACAGCCGACATGTTGCTGATTGCGCCAGCCACAGCAAACATCATTGCAAAACTTGCGCATGGCATCGCAAACGATGCACTCAGTTGCATAGCATTGGCACTCAGGCCCGAGGCAACAGTCGTGATTGCACCAGCCATGAACGGCAAGATGTGGTTGCACCCTGCCACACAGGAAAATGTTGCGGTGCTCAAAAAACGTGGCGCGCGGTTCATCGGCCCGGCCAAGGGTTTGTTGGCGTGCGGGTACGAGGGCTTGGGCCGGCTCTGGCCGGTTGACGATATTGTCAAACAAACGCTTGGGCTGCTCCAGAACCGCCCCGCGCGTCGTAGTTTGCCGAGGTGAGTTGGATGAAATTGTCCTTTTGGCATTTCCTTGGCCAAGCGCTTGCGCCGCCTGCGCATCGGTCTGCAACCACTGAGCGTGCGCGTCGCATTTTGGCAATGCAACGCAACATCGTCATGCCGGTCAAGGTTGTGGCGATTGTGCTTGCGTTTTATTACCTGTTTTACATGCCATGGACGGAAATACCCACACCCCGCGGTGCCGTACTTGAGACTGCACAAAACTTGTTCGTGCCGTATGTGTTGCTAACGGTTGGGTTAGCAGCGCCAATGTTCGTGATGCGAAGGTTCCCACCCGCATTAGTGCAATGGTTCGTTTTTACGATGGGTCTGCTTGACGGTGCGTTGCTTGGTGTCTTAACGCTTTTCACCGGCGGATTCCAAAGCACATTGTTTTGGTGTTTTGCCGGCCTGATTTTTGTCAATGCGCTCAGCATACCCGCCGCAACACCGCAAATAGCCCTCAACCTGTTGTTGAGCGGATTTTACATGGCTGCAGGGCTGTTGGATATGACATTGAGTGAGACGGAAATTTTCCTGCCGAGCATGCCACCACGCAGAGTTACAACAATGACGACCGCCCCAGAAAAAGAACCGACCGACGAAGAAATAGGTTCGACTAACAGACCTACGCGTGTTGTGGTTGTGGTAAGTTACCCTGAGCTTGCCGTGCCTGAAAAACCTACAGAGCCTGTGTTGTTGCGGCTGACGATTTTGTGGCTGTTAACTGTTTGCGGATACGGCCTGCAATTGTTGTTTGAAAAACAACGTATTGCACAGGCCGAGCGACAGGAACTGTCGCTGCGCCAGGCCGAATTAAAATCGGCAGGCCGCATTGCGGCCGAGGTAGCGCATCGGATAAAAAACCCACTGGCAATTATTAACAACGCAGTTTATTCGCTGCGAAAGTCCCTGCGAGACGGTAAATCAGACGTCGAACAACAACTCCAAATCATCGAAGAAGAAGTCGCACGGTCGGACAGGATATTGACTGAGCTGGTTGGTTATGCGGCGTTGAGCGACGGCCGCGTTGAGAGGTTGGTTGTGCCGGAAGAATTGGACCGAGCAATTGAACAGGTGTTCCCACCGAATGCAGGTTGGCCAGTCAAGGTCCATCGCCAGTACGAATCTGATTTGCCCCCGGTGTGGATGGTGCGTAGGCACATGAACGAAGTGCTTGTTAACCTTTTGCAGAATGCGCGTGAGGCAATGCAATCCGATGGGAACGTGTTCGTGACGGCAAAGTTGCGTGACGAAGATACAATCGAAATCACAGTACGCGACGAAGGCCCCGGTATTCCGCCGGATAAGCTCGAGAAAGTGTTTGACGCATACTACACCACCAAACCCAAGGGCAGCGGTTTGGGGCTGGCAATTGTAAAGCATAACGTCGAGTTGTATGACGGCACAGTCCGCGCCGAATCTGCCCCTGGTAAAGGCGCAACGTTCATCGTTACCCTGCCTACCCGGGTCATGCCAAAAACAACACAATGAAGTCAGGAACAACGCCAACCAATTGCGGTTGTGCCTACGCACATGTAACGCACTGCGTTTTGCGCAAGCTTGCATCCCCGGTTCTGATGCTGCACAATGCTGATGAACAATGAGCACGCTGTTACCCCCTGTTCTCGTCGTTGATGACGAAAAAAACATGCGTGTGTCGCTGGAGAGGATGCTTAGCGACGAAGGCTACACTGTTCGTGCGGTTGAATCTGCCGAGGCGGGTCTGGAGCTGCTCGAGCATGAGGAGTTTTTCCTCGTAATTACAGATGCGCGCTTGGGCGGGATGAGCGGATACGATTTTCTAGCGAAGGTGAAAGCACAATGGCCGCAGTTGCCTGTGCTCATGATCACCGCTTACGCCACACCGAAACAGGCTGTAGAAGCCATCAAAGCCGGTGCAATTGATTACCTACCCAAGCCGTTTGCACCCGAAGAACTTCTTCATGCAGTCGGTCGGTGCGCGGAACGGCATCGGTTGCTTCAGGAGAACGTCGCACTAAAAACACAGGCAATCGAGCTTTACCAACTCGATCAAATAATTGGCGAAACCCCCAAGATGCGTGAACTGCGCCAGTTAATCCGTACGGTTGCACCTACAGATGCGCGCGTGCTCATTTTGGGTGAGAGCGGCACAGGCAAGGAACTGGTTGCAGGCGCGTTGCACTTTTACAGCAACCGCCGCAACGCAAACTACGTGAAGATTAACTGCGCAGCCATACCCGACACACTGCTTGAAAGTGAACTGTTCGGACACGAGAAAGGCGCTTTCACAGGGGCTGTCAGGCAAAAGCCAGGCCGTGTTGAAGAAGCAGATGGCGGCACGATCTTTCTGGACGAAATTGCCGATATGAGCAAGCCGCTTCAGGCCAAGCTATTGCGATTCCTCGAAGACGGCACGTTCACGCGGGTCGGTGGCACTCAGGAATTACGGGTTAACGTGCGGCTCATTGCGGCTACGAATCGCGACATCATCCGCGCTATTCAGGATGGCCAGTTCCGCGAAGACCTGTTTCACAGGCTCAATGTGGTCCAAATTCACTTACCGCCTTTACGCGAGCGTGGCCAGGACATTTTGTTGCTTGCAGAGCATTTCTTGAAAATTTACGCAGTCGCACTGGGTAAACGTGTCAGAGGATTCACACCTGCTGCACGGCAAAAGTTGATGGCGCATACTTGGCCAGGCAACGTTCGTGAACTGCGAAACGTTGTCGAACGCGCCTTGATTCTCGAAACCGCAGATCAAGTCCAGGCCGCCAGCCTTCCCGATTTCCATATCGAGAGCCGGTTGCGACAGGTAGGTCCAGAGGGCGCCATACCAGGCAAATCGCTCGACGAAGCACTTGCAGATTACGAGCGCACGTTGATAACAACCGTGCTCGAGCAGACCGGTTACAACCTCACCAAGGCCGCTGAGCTGCTCAAAATTAGCCGACACGCCTTGCGTTATCGGATTCAACGGCTTAATATCATTTTGCCGGTTGGTACAACAGACGGCAATGACACAGGCTAAATTTGACAGGGAGCATCAATGACAGTTTTTGCAGCTTTTTTGTTTAACCGCCCTGAGCCAAGCACGCTCGGTAAGCTTGCAAATAACCCGCGCGAAGCGCTGGTTCTTATAATGGCGATTTTCTGCGCTGCATTTGTGGCTACTGTGTGGGTGCTGCTGCTCCGTAAACGCCGCTGGTACAGGCGGCACCGCCACCATTATAGGAGTTCATCTGTTGTTTCCCAGACTGCAACTGTAAACACAGGCCGGCCGGAAAATGCCTCATCGTCAACACACACACACAGACGCCGCCGTGAACGATTCGCCAAACGCAACCCTACCCTGGCCGAGACGGGCGGGTTACCCCCAAAACGTCCACAGTCCGACGCGCTGCCGACGCAGTTGCAACCGCAAATCCAACAGCCGCAAACAACGCGGAATGCATAGGAATGCTTCGCCTATTACGCGGTTCGAATCTTGCACTAGGTTTTGTTTTGTTACCGGCTCAAAAACGCCGTGCAATGTCGGCCCTTTATGCATTTTGCCGCGCTGTGGACGACGTTGCTGACGACAAGGACACATCCACCGAACTGCGCACACAAACATTGAAAACATGGCGGGCAGACCTACACCGCGCCTGTCATGGCGTTGAACCGCAACTGGCTGTAAACAAGCAGCTACAGCCTGTAATCGTCAGGTACAAATTACCGTTCGCACTCTTCGATGAGTTACTTAAAGGGGTGGAAATGGATCTGAACCGTACACGGTACGAAGACTGGGACGCTCTTGACCTGTACTGTTATCGTGTTGCATCGGTGGTGGGGTTGTTGAGCATCGAAATTTTCGAGTATCGCGATGTCGGCTGCCGCAATTACGCCGTTTACCTGGGCAAGGCATTCCAGCTAACGAACATACTACGTGACATTCGTACCGATGCCGAGCGCGGCAGGATTTATTTGCCGTTGTGTGAACTTGCCAGGTTTAACGTTTCGCAGGACGAAATTATGGAGGGCAGGTATTCGGAAAAGTTCCGCAGGCTGTGCGCCGCCGTGGCAACGCGCGCAAAGGAATTTTATAGATTAGCGCATAAGAGCCTGCCCGTGGTTGACAGGCACGCGATGATTGCAGCCGAGTTGATGGGGGCTGTTTACTGGGAACTGTTGCGCAAAATCGAGCGGAATAAGTTTGAAGTGTTTGGCCCTGTAAAAACGCAGCTTACTACGGGCCGGAAGCTGCTGTTGATTTACCGTACATGGTTGAATGTGACGTTCGGACTGCACAATGCCAACTACGGAGCAGACTAACCCCTACCAACCCGCTCACGGCTGGCTCGTAGCCAATGAAACAACTTATTGTGACTGCAGACGATTTCGGCCGCAATGAAGCGATTAATCAGGCTGTAGTACGTGCGCATCGTGAAGGTATCCTTACGGCAGCAAGCCTGATGGTCAATGAGCCGGGTTTCGAGCAGGCGGTCGAATTTGCCAAACAACACCCCCGACTCGGTATAGGGCTGCATTTGACCTTGGTTTGCGGGCACTCGACTCTTGATCACACAAAAATACCTGGCATTGTCAATACACGAAATGAATTCGGCACGAACGCATTTGTGACTGGTCTCCGGTACTTTTTCAGCCGCAGGCTACGCCCACAATTAGAAGCAGAAATACGTGCGCAACTCGAAAAGTTCAAGGCCACTGGACTCGAACTTGACCACGTCAGTGGCCATCTACACATGCACATGCACCCGACTGTGTTCGGCATCTTAGTGAGAAACGCAGCCGAGTTTGGCATTCGACGGTTCCGGCTTACCAGAGATAGATTTTGGCTGAACGCGCGCCTGGCTCGTGGGCGATGGATTTACAGGACTGTAATGGCAGTGGTTTTCTGCCGATTGGCGCGACACGCGCTGCCAACCCTCACAAAACACCACATAAAACATGCCGCGACCGTGTTCGGTCTGCTGCAAGATAAGCGTGTGGATGAAGCTTATGTATTGAATCTGCTCGCACGATTACCGGACGGTGTGTCTGAGCTTTACTCGCATCCTGCCGAAGGCAATGCTAGGCACGAACTTTGCGCACTGGTTAGTCCGAAGGTTCGTGCGCTTGTTGAACAATTACGCATCGAGTTGGTCAGGTACCAAGATTTGTAAAATGGCAAAAGTCATCATCATACTCATTTGTGCGCTTGTGGCTGAGGCGAGCGGTGTTGTATGCCTGAGCAAAGGATTGAAACAGATCGGCCCACCTCAAAGTTTCAGCATTGCCGAGGTTGGCCGTGTGATTGCGCTAAGCGTGACAAACCGCTACGTGGTGATAGGCGTAGCGCTGGAAGCGGCTTTTTTCTGTGCGTTGCTTTATTTACTGACGCACAGAGACGTGAGCTTGATCTGGCCTTTGACGGCTCTTGGATTTGTTATTACCACACTGGCCGCGCAGTTTCTCCTCAAAGAACAAGTTTCCGCATTGCGTTGGGTCGGTGTAGTGTTAATTGTCGTGGGGGCAGCACTCGTGAGCTACAGCGAGCATGTAAAAGAAAAACCTGCCGACAAACCGCGTGCACATGCTCAAACTCTTACAGGCGCATAGCCGCTGCTAACACAACTGCAAGTTTCTCACTGGTGACTTTGCAACGATTTGCCAACTCGATTAACGGTCGGGCCCTGCCGGGCGCGCGCGCAACCGCCCAAAAAAATTTCCCATACCGAAACCCGCCCGTTGCTGACATGAACTCGTTAAAGTCAACCGGCAGGTCTTCGTCCGCAGCATCGAAAACGACTCTTACGACTGCAAACGGAATGTTGTGCTCGCGGCAAATGGCTTGAATAGCTTCAGACTCGAACTGTGCAGCGTCTGCACCTGTCTGCTTGTAAAAATCGGCTTTCTCAGCGGCAGTGACGAGCAATCGCGGTGCAAGGGCAAACCGGCCTGGTATTGCACCTGCTTTGTTTAATCTGTCTTTCAGCGCGGGGTTTTCTGTTTCAAACAAGACCGTACCTGGGGTAAGCCTGGCTTTAAGACCCCCTGCAAAACCGCAACTAAATACCTCGTCGAAGTTGCGTTTTCCAATTGCATCAAGTACAGCCAGCCGTGCATTTGATAATCCCATCCCTGTAACAAGGGTGGTGACTGTCGGATATGGCCGGATGAGTCTTTTGAACGACACTGCTTCCTGCCTGAGTGCAAAGCACACAAGCACGTTACGGACACTTTGGCTACGGCAGTTTTGTTCCATGTCCACCAACTCGCTTCAAATCGCACATAAGAAAAATCTTCCGCAGGCAATTGCCGGCCGAAAGGTATCACTTCCAAAGCTCGAGCGCACTTCCAATCCAACAGGTGCCGCGTCAGTCCAAACAAATTACCAGTATGCTTGCCGAGCACTATTATGCTGCTCGAAAACCGGCCAGGTTTGGTTTGCATAAACCACTTGACCGTGCGAAAAATTACGCAAAAAGTTGTTATGCGTCGTTCGACAGGAATTATTTGGTTTTGGCTTTTTGCAACTTTCAGTGCATCTGCTGTAGCGGCTGAAGAACCACCAGTTGAATGGATTGATGCCGACACCGGCTACCGTGTCATTAGGCTTTCAAAAGAACCGGGCACACAGACACCATATTTCCACCAAAATGCGTTCACGCCCGACGGCCAATGGATGGCAATGAGTTCACCTGGTAGCATTTCGGTTGTGAATTTGCGCTCGCGCGAGATAAAGAAGCTTGTCACAGGCTTTGTCCGGCTAATCGAAGTTGGACGGAAAACGGGCGACATCTACTACGGATCGAACCGCGTTGTTTATGCAGTTTCCGTCCCGAGCGGAGCCGTGCGCGAGGTTGCACGACCACCTGCGCGCGGTAGCGTGGCAACGGTTAACGCAGACGAAACTCTGTTAGCTGGCGCAATCACAGAGCGGCCAACAAATGCGCCAACCGCTTTCGGTGGGGGCGGTCCATCGCCTGACTCGCGTCCGCGCCGGCCAAGCCTCGAACAGCGGTACAATCAGCGCTGGCCAATGGAGCTGTTCGTGCTGAACATCAAAACAGGCGCGGTTAAGACATTCAACCGCGGCAGCAACTGGCTTAACCATATTCAGTTCTCACCCGCTGATCCGAACATGCTAATGTTTTGCCACGAAGGCCCATGGCATCTGGTTGACCGCATCTGGACAATACGCGCCGACGGCTCAGAGTTAAGCAAGATTCACACACGCACCATGATAATGGAGATCGCCGGACATGAGTTTTGGAGCCCGGACGGCTCCACCATTTGGTATGACCTGCAAACGCCGCGCGGCGAGGTGTTTTGGCTTGCGGCCTACAATGTTCACACTGGCGACCGCACCTGGTACAGCCTCCAACGCAACGAATGGTCGGTGCATTACAATATTTCACCTGACGGCAAAATGTTCGCTGGCGACGGCGGCGCTGAAAACATGGTCGCCAAAGCGCCGGACGGCAAATGGATTTACCTATTCGAGCCTGAGCTTGTACCAAACCGTATGGAGCCGGACCAGCAAAAAGGCTTGATCAAGACTGGAGTATTGCGCGCGAAACGCCTCGTTAACATGTCCAAACACGACTATTCACTCGAGCCGAATGCGCGGTTTACCCCCGACGGCAAATGGGTCGTGTTCCGCGCAAACTTCCACGGCGCACCGCACGTGTACGCAGTCGAAATAGCCAAACACAGACAGGAACACCCACAGCTTTAACGATTCAATATGGAACAGGTACACTGTGGTGCGACTGTTTTGTATCCGGAGGTTTCGTCTGTGGCGCGCAGCGCGGGGACTCCTTATGTCCAGCCATGCCAACAAATTCGGCCAGCCAACCACATGCCAACCGCATATTCACAAATTCGGTGCCACGGGTTTGCACGTGCACTTTTTGCTGATCCCAAACACAGCTTGCTGAATTTGCGCTGCTCGAATTCAACAGTAGGTCGTGGAACTGGTCTATATTGTGATGCAACAACATAGACTCGCGCAGGCAAAAAACGCGCTTCCACACCGTGCACGAAAATCTCCCGCTTCTACGCTTGGCAAACGCGCATGAAAGAATTTTTGGCCACCCCTAAAATGAGATTAGGCAATAAACGGGCCAGAAAACAATTAACTCTTGAGTTTGCGCTCGAGTATCTCGCCGACCATGACCGGGTTTGCGCGGCCCTTGCTGAGTTTCATCACTTGCCCCTTCAGAAAATTGATCGCACCAGCCTTGCCAGCGCGGTACTCGTTCACCGGCCCAGGATACGCTGCTATGACTTCGTCGCACCATTTTTCGATTGTTGCTGCGTCACTAAGCTGTGCGAGCCCTTTCTCATGAACGATCTGAGCAGGTGATTTGCCTGTCTCAAACATTTCAGCAAACACTTGCTGGGCGGCCGAACTGCTGATGGTTTTGTTGTCCACAAGACTTACAAGCTCGAGCAGTGCGTCAGGGGTAAACTTTAATTCCGTAAGCCCGATGCCTGTCTCGGTCATTTTAGCCTGAAGACTATTGATCACCCAGTTAGCAACTGCCTTAGGATTTCTTGCTTTGCGCGCAATTGACTCGAAATAGTCCGCCAAGGGCATGTTGCTTTTGAGCACCTCGGCGTCTGAGGCTGGCAAGCCGTACTCGCGCATCAGGCGTTGTTTACGCGCAAGCGGCAGCTCGATAACGCGTTTGCTGACTTCGGCCAACCAATGTGCACTCGGCTCGAATGGCAGTAAGTCGGGGTCAGGAAAGTACCGGTAATCATGTGCATATTCTTTTGTCCGCATTTCTTCTGTTACGCCTGTGAACTCGTCCCACCGGCGTGTGCTCTGGACTAGCCGCCCGCCCTTTTCCAATACGGCAATTTGGCGTGCAATTTCGTATTCGAGCGCGCGGCGTACACCGGAGAAACTGTTCATGTTTTTAATCTCAATTTTTGCACCCAGCTCAGTGCTACCCTTGGGGCGGACACTCACGTTAACATCGCATCTGACCATGCCTTTTTCCATGTCGCAATCGCTTACGCCCCCTTGCGACAGGATTTCTTTCAGCGCGGTGAGGTACGCATACGCCATGTCTGCGCTCGCGATGTCAGGCTCGGATACAATTTCAAGTAACGGCACACCGGCACGGTTGAAATCAATCCCACTGGTCTGTTCGAAATGGAAACTTTTACCGACGTCTTCCTCAAGATGCACGCGTTTGATCCGGACACGCTCGATGTGGCCGGCGAACTCGAACTCGACGTACCCGTTGATCGCGCACGGCATATCGTACTGGCTGATCTGGTAGTTTTTGGGCATGTCGGGGTAAAAATAGCTTTTGCGATCGAACTTGGACCGGGACGGTATCTGACAATTCAGCAACAGCCCTGCAAGTATGGTCAGCCGCAGCGCCGCTTCGTTGGCCACAGGCAATACACCGGGCAGCCCGAGACACACGGGGCACACGTTTGTATTCGGCGGTGCGCCAAACTCATTTGCGCAGCCGCACCAAAGCTTCGACTTGGTCTTAAGCTGGACGTGCGTCTCCAGCCCGATGACAGCTTCGTAAGCCATTGCGCAACAATAGTTGCAAGGTTCGCGCCAACCACACAAGCACTTTGACGATTGCGCGTGGTCTCTTGCGTACACGAGAGAAACGGGCGTACGTTCGACACAGTCGGTAGTTTTGCTTTTACCATTTGGGCCAATTGACGCTGTTGTGCCTGACCTAACATTTTCTCAAGCAACACTCGCTCCCGAGAACGCCGGTGTGATCTGGGTTGCTGAAAACAGCCCGAGCCGTTGAGAACGCGCGTTTCGAGGAGTGACACCCCCATATTTTTAGCCGTTGTTCCGATCCTTATGCGTCATGCTTAAGGAAGGCCGGTTGACGTCCGAACAGGCGGTAACTAAACTTATCGCATGAAGATTAAAGTCGTATTAGAGCGGGGCGAAGACGGTTATTACGTGGCACACTGTCTGGCGTTGTGCAGTTTGCTGGTCACAATGGGAAACGCGCAAAGAGGCACTGCAGAACATACGCGAGGCAATCGAGCTGTATCTGGAACCGACACCCGAACAACTAGTAGGTAAAGAGACATGCGAACTCGTTGAACTCGTGTGAAGCTTCCTGGTCTTTCCGGTCAGCAAGTGCTCGCGGCGCTAAAGCACCTTGGTTTTGTCGAGATTAACCCGCGCAGAAGCCATGTTAAGATGGCGCATCCTGATGTGGTTGGAGGATCGTGCTTTCGTTTCATCGCGAAAGATATACACTCAAAGGTGCGCTGTTGGACGCGGATATTCGAATTGAAGAGTCCTTGAAACAAGTGCAGTGATTCAACCAGCCGGTTCATTGTGCATTGCGCAACGGCTTTTGGTTGCGCGGCGTGTACCTTGACTTAGTTTCGATTTCGATGCCTAAACCGCCCCTCCAACAAGCAATTCGCCTTCGTGGTGTGCGGCAGAATAATCTGAAGAATTTCGATTTAGACCTGCCGTTGCGGAAGCTTATTGTCATAAGCGGCTTGAGTGGTTCGGGCAAAAGCTCGCTTGCATTTGACACACTGTTTGCCGAGGGCCAACGCAGGTACATCGAAACGTTCTCGCCTTATGCACGGCAGTTCTTCGACCGGATGGATAAACCCCAGGTTGACTCAGTGGAGGGCATCCCGCCTGCCATTGCAATCGAGCAGCGCAACACGGTGCGTAGCACACGCTCGACAGTGGGTACAATGACCGAAATTTGCGATTATATGAAGGTTTTGTGGCCGTACATTGCGCAATTACACTGCTGCGGCTGCAACAAGCCGGTGCGCAAAGATTCGCCTCAGAGCATCTGGGAGACGCTCACGAAACCTGAAATCCAAGATCCTAAACCCGACGCAAATTCGAAGCCGGGCGGCCCGGCGCGGAATCCAGAGGTTCTCGTCACGTTTGATCTCCCCCTTTCGGAAAAGCTTTCACTGGAGGATTCCCTTGCGCTTATTGCCAAGCAAGGCTACCAACGGCTGCTTCTTAACGGCGAGATTGTGCGAGTGGACGATGCTGCTGGGGGTCTGTCGTCTGCGGCAAAGCGTCCGAGTAGTTTGACCGTGATCCAGGACCGGCTCCGCCTTGCGCCTGAAAACCGCGCGCGGTTCATCGAGGCATGCGAGCAGGCGTACCACTTTGGTAAAGGCAAACTGGCCGTGCACATCTGCTCAGACGCGGCCGAACCTACCCCAACAACGCAACAGTTTAACTGTTCACTGGCCGAGCCCCGAAAGCTTTCCGGGTTCGACAGCTTGGCCTTGACCTCCTCCTGGCCCCAACGCCACACGGTAACAACACTTCGCTTCAGTAACGCACTGCACTGCGCCGAGTGCGACATCGAATACCGTGAGCCGTCCCCTGCCCTGTTCAGTTTTAATCATCCGGTCGGCGCTTGCCCGACCTGCAAAGGGTTCGGCCGGATTATCACCATTGACTACAATCTTGCAATTCCAGACCGTTCGTTGAGCTTGGCCGAGGGCGCGATCAAACCGTGGCGCAGTGGGTTTAGTGCCGAATGCCAGCAAGATTTGCTGAAATTTTGCAAGGCACGCGGCGTGCCTGTGAATGTGCCATTTGCAAAACTCGAGCCCGAGCACCAGCGCTGGGTTATCGAGGGGGACGAAGATTACGGCATAGACGATGCGCATCAATGGCCATACGCGTGGTATGGATTAAAAGGGTACTTCCGCTGGCTCGAGTCTAAAGCGTACAAGATGCACGTGCGTGTTTTACTGTCGCGGTACCGCGCATACACAACCTGTCCGGATTGCAAAGGCGCGCGGCTTAAACCCGACGCGTTGCTTTACAGATTGCCGATCGCAGATTTTGGGTTGACCCGACTTGAACAAATCCACCGTTCAACCTCTGGTCGCAACTTGTCAATCACACTTGCAGATTTCTACGCGCTGCCGATTCGCGATGCATTCGAGTTGGTGAATCAGCTTGTGCAAAAATTCGCTCGCAAAAGTTCCGCAGCAGCCTTGTACCCTGGTACAATGCCAACGCCGATCGAAATTGTACTCGAAGAAGTTCGGACACGACTACGGTATCTGGTTGATGTAGGGCTTGGATATCTCACACTTGAGCGACCGACACGTACTTTGTCAGGGGGTGAAACCGAGCGCGTCAATCTGACCACATGCCTTGGCACAAGGCTGGTGAACACGCTCTTCGTGCTGGACGAACCGAGTGTAGGGCTGCATCCGCGTGATACGGATCGGCTCGTGCGGATACTCGAGCAACTGCGTGATGCCGACAATACTGTTGTCGTAGTCGAGCATGAGCCAGGTGTGATCCGCGCAGCAGACATGATAGTTGACCTCGGGCCGGGCAGCGGCGAGGCCGGTGGGCGCATTGTGTTCCAAGGCACCTTCAACGAGCTGTTGCGTCACCCGGATTCGCTTACGGGCAGGTACATGAGCGGTAGGCTAAAAATCGAGCTTCCGCAACGCCGACCAGTCGCGCCCTTGGAAATAACCAAAATCCAAAACCCAAGATCCGAAACAATTCCGAAACCCAGAATCCAAGATCGGCAATCAAAAGTTGAAACCCATGGCTGGCTGACGTTGCGCAATGCCACCAGGCACAACCTTAAAAACATCACTGTGAGTTTCCCGCTCCGTAGGCTTGTGGTGGTTACAGGTGTGAGTGGCTCGGGCAAAACGACGCTCGTACGTGAGGTGCTTTATCCGGCGTTGGTCACAAAACTCGGACTCCAGATTGAAAATGCAAAGGCATCAGACAGACTCGGTTCAGGAACTGAATCCGACACCGAGTTCGAAGAGACAACCGAGGCTGGCAGTGGTTTTGGGACAGAAATTGAAGGCTGGGAACAACTCGCTCGCGTTGTGCTGGTTGGCCAGTCGAGCCTTGGCAAGACACCGCGGTCAAACCCGGCGGTGTACATTGGTGCTTTCGACCATATCCGCGAGCTGTTTGCGCAGACTGAGCTGGCGCGGCAACGCGGTTTGACAGCCAGTGCATTCAGTTTCAACTCTGCTCAAGGCCAATGCGAGCGCTGCCGCGGCGCGGGTTTCGAAAAAGTTGAAATGCAGTTCCTGAGCGACGTGTTCATTCGATGCCCGGATTGCAACGGCAGGCGATACCGCAAACACATTCTTGACGTAAAAATCCGTAGTCCAAAATCCGACATACGAAGCGAGTTGTCTATTGCAGACTTGCTCGATGCTACGGTGGACCAAGCTGTAGCATTTCTCGGTGGACTCGCCGAATCGAAGCCAGCCCAGAAAGCGGTTGCGATGCTGAGGTTGTTGCAAGAAGTCGGTCTGGGCTACCTACGCGTTGGCCAGCCCATCAATACGCTTTCAGGTGGTGAAAGCCAGCGCCTCAAACTCGTGCGGCACCTGGCTGAAGAAATAGAAATTTTGAAATCCGAAACCCGAACCACGAAACAAATCCGAGGGCATGAACCCAGACATCTACTTGCCGCAACAACGACCCAAGGTTCAAATGTCAATCAGGCTACTTTGTTTCTTTTCGATGAACCAACAACTGGCCTGCACTTCGACGACATCCGGCAATTACTGCACGTGTTCCAGCGGCTTGTGGACGCGGGCCATTCGCTGGTTGTAATTGAGCATAACTTGGAGCTGATCAAGTGCGCAGATTGGGTGATTGACCTCGGCCCAGAAGCCGGCGACGAAGGCGGTCAGGTTGTTGCAGTTGGTACACCTGAAGACATTGCATCTTGCCCGCACAGTCACACTGGCCGTGCGCTGCGCGAGGTGCTCTGCCCTTAACCGCCTCGCACAAGGTTGGAGCGCTGGTTGACACCGTGCACCAGGTAAACCCATCAATAGCATCGCATAGTCAGTCCATCACACGCAAACCCATGATGCACAGTGGACAATGCAACGTGCTTCCGGCATTCTGCTGGTAGTTCAGGTTAGAGCTGCCGGCAAGATACCGGCGGCAAGCCTTGGATATTGCGCTTATGGCAGACAAATCGTACCAACCCAAAACTTGCAATGAAGCGGTTGTAGCCAGCCACACGGTGACGGGCACAGCGCTACCACGCTGGGAACACTTCGAGCACAAGGCCGATATTGGCGTGCGCGGCATCGGGCCGACCATGGCCTCTGCATTCGAACAGGCTGCAATTGCGCTTGTGGCAGTGTGTACCGACCCTGCACGCGTACAGCCGGTCCAGGAAATCCAAGTACAATGCGAAGCGCCAACGCCTGAACTGCTGTTGGTCGAATGGCTTAACACACTCATTTACGAAATTGCCACACGCAAAATGCTGTTCAGCAGGTTCAACGTTCAAATCCGCGCTCAGCAGCTTACGGCTAGGGCGTCTGGTGAGCCAATTGACATCACTCGGCACGAACCTGCTGTCGAGGTCAAAGGCGCAACCTATGCCGAGCTGACTGTTCGCGAACTGCAACCCGGTTGCTGGATTGCACAATGCGTGGTGGATGTGTAAAAAGTGTAAGGAGCAAAGACTAAAACCGAGCGGAGAATTTTATGGACATTAATAAACTCGAGCGTATTAGCGAAACCGAATGGCGCATCCCAGCTACCGGCCGAATGCGTGTGCCGGCGGTCATCTATGCAACGGAACAATTGCTCCGCGAGATGGATGACAAGGTTATCGAGCAGGCGTGCGGTGTGGCTACGTTGCCTGGTATTCAAAAGGCTGCGTTTGCCATGCCAGATGCGCATTGGGGCTATGGATTCCCCATTGGCGGCGTAGCTGCATTTGACCCGGATGAAGGCGGCGTAATTTCGGCTGGGGGTGTCGGGTTCGATATCTCATGCGGCGTACGCACACTTTTGACCGGCTTAAACAAGAAAGACGTGCTGGCACACCAAAAAGAACTCGCCGATACACTGTTTCGGTGGATACCTGCCGGTGTCGGCAGCACAGGTAACTTACACCTGAGCATCAAAGAACTCGATGATGTGCTTGCAAACGGAGCTGTTTGGGCTGTGCAACACGGCTATGGCACACCAGAAGACCTCCAACGCATCGAAGAACACGGTCGGATGGAGGGGGCTGATCCGGATTGTGTGTCGAATCAGGCTAAGAAACGTCAACAGGACGAGATGGGGACGCTTGGTTCGGGCAATCACTACCTTGAGGTGCAGGAAATCGTGGAAATTTACGACGAAGAAATTGCTAACGTGTACGGGTTGCGGCTGGGCGAAATTACCGTGAGCATCCATTGCGGCTCACGCGGCCTCGGACACCAGATCAACACCGAATACCTTAAAGAAATGACCACTGCGGCGCAGCAGCACGGGATTCATTTGCCCGAACGCGAGCTTGCGTGTGCGCCGATCAAATCTACAGTCGGTCAGCGATACTTGGGCGCAATGCGTGCTGCCATTAATTGCGCGTTGGCAAACCGCCAAATACTGTCGCACTTGGCTGGTAAAGCGTTTGCCGAAGTGTTCCCAGATACCAAGCTCACCCTGCTCTACGACGTGTCGCACAACACGTGTAAGGTTGAGGAACACGTTGTTGACGGCAAACGCAAGCGACTGTTTGTTCATCGCAAAGGCGCTACGCGCTCGTATGGCCCGGGTCGGGCAGCGGAGCTGCCGGCCGAGTTCCGCGCTGTGGGCCAGCCGGTGCTCATTGGTGGTAGCATGGGCACATGCTCGTACATTTTAGCTGGCACAGATATTGCCGAGGCCAAAGCGTTTGCTTCAGCCGTGCACGGCGCCGGCCGTGCGCTTAGCCGCAACCAGGCACTCAAACAATGGCAGGGCCGACAAGTCATAGACGAACTTGCCAGTCGCGGGGTTTTGATCCGTAGCCCGTCTGTGCGCGGTGTCGCCGAGGAAGCGCCGGGCGCATACAAAGATGTCAGTGCTGTTGTTGATGCAGCCGAACAGGCCGGGTTGGCGCGCAAAGTCGCCAGATGCAAACCGCTTATTTGCGTCAAAGGTTAAGCGAATGATAAGCCTGCAGGACACGCGTGTTGTGCCCGGCGAATCAATTGTCATTCACGGCGCGCGCGAGCATAACCTTAAAAACATCAGCCTCGCCATACCGCGCAACCGGTTTGTTGTTATAACCGGTGTAAGCGGCTCTGGCAAAAGCACGCTCGCGTTCGACCTACTGTTTGCCGAGGGCCAGCGCAGGTTCCTCGATTCGATGAACGTGTATGCACGGCAGTTCGTCGAGCAACTTGCGCGGCCAGACGTGGACCTGATTGCTGGCATCCCAGCCACGGTTAGCATCGAGCAACGTAATCGCGGTGGGGGCGGCAAAAGCACAGTGGCAACTGTAACCGAGATTTACCATTTCCTGCGGCTGTTATTTGCGCGGCTCGGATTACAGTACTGCCCGGACTGTCAGCAGCCGGTTCAAGCCCAGACACGAGATGAGGTTGCGCGCCAGCTACGAATCGAGGTGCGCAAACGAGGCGATTTGCTTCTGCTTGCGCCCGTGGTGAAACGGCGCAAAGGGTTTCATACCGACGTGGCTGAATGGGCCGCCAAACACGGCTACAAAGAAATACGCGCCGATGGCAAAGTCTATGACACAAGCAAACCGTTTCGACTCGACAGATACCGCGAGCACAACATTGAGATTGTGGTTGGCGTGTTAGACCGACGCGCATTTGCAGCTCGCGCAACAATTAGCGACACCTCAGTGCAAATTAAGCAATTGAAAAGCACAAGCGCTCCACCTAAAGGCTGGGCTACAAATTATTCAGCACACCGGCTCGTTGACGAGACACTCAAGCTTGGCAACGGCACTTTACTTGCCCTGGACAATTACGGCAAAGTGACCGTTCATTCCACTGAACGTTCATGTCCGAGTTGCGGGCGGTCATTCGAGCTGCTCGACCCGAAAAATTTCAGTTTCAACTCGCCTGCTGGATGGTGTGCGCGCTGCCGCGGGTTCGGCGAACTGTTCTGGATGCCCGAGGACGTTGACCGTGGTGCACGTGCCGAGATGATCGAGGAGACATGGTTCGAATGGATGGAAGGCCAGCGCGAGCCGTGTCCAGAGTGCAACGGCACCCGGCTTAATCCGGTGGCACGTGCAGTCCGGCTTATCGTGGTGCCTGCTGCAAACCGCCAGATCGCGTTGGTTTCACCTGAGGCGGTTTCGCACACGTTGTCGGAGGCATCGTCGCAAATGACGCTGAGAACTTTACGATGCGGGAAACTGACTGGCCTAACGATTGTTGATTTGGCTGAGATGTCGGTCGAGGCGGCAGACGATTTTTTCAGCCGGCTAAAGCCAAAAGGCAGGGCCGCGTTCATCGCACGCGATATCCTGCCTGAAATCCGGGAGCGGCTTAGATTCCTCAAAGAAGTTGGGCTTGGGTATCTCCAGCTCGGGCGTGCAGTGCCGACGTTGTCTGGGGGTGAATCACAACGCATCAGGCTTGCGGCACAGTTAGGGTCGAACCTAAGCGGTGTGCTTTATATCCTAGACGAACCGACAATTGGTTTGCACCCACGCGATAATGAGCGGTTACTGGCAGCGCTCGAAACGCTCAAAGCGCGTGGTAACTCGATCATTGTCGTCGAACACGATGAGGCTACCATGCGCACAGCCGATTACATTATTGACCTTGGTCCCGGCGCAGGCGTACACGGTGGCACAGTTGTGGCAGCGGGCACATTGCGGGAACTAATAGCGCACCCTGAATCCGTGACTGGTCAATGGTTAAGCGCCAAGCGCACATATCCAATGCGCGGGTGCAGAAGACAAGTCGGCCCCCCGAAAACCGAAATCCGAGACCTGCAATCCGAGACGACACAAAATCTTGAAATCGAAGCGCACAGTTGGCTGACGTTGCACAACGCATCGAAGCACAACCTTAGAAATGTCACCGTTAGTTTTCCACTTGGCAGGTTGGTGCTTGTGACTGGTGTGAGTGGGTCGGGCAAAAGCACATTGGTGCGTGAATGTCTGTTGCCTGCCTTAACCGCAGCGCTCAAATCGCGCCGGGCCAGTTCGACCGTACAACGGTTCAACGGTTCAACGGCCTCGTACGTCACCGGCTACGAATCCATTCGGGCTGTACACGAGGTTGATCAATCGCCAATTGGCCGCACGCCGCGCTCGATCCCGGCGACTTACGTCGGATTTTTCGATGATATCCGCAGATTATTCGCGCAAGTACCAGAAGCGCGGTTACGCGGTTACGGCCCGGGTAGGTTCTCGTTCAACAGCCCGCAGGGCCGGTGTCAGGAATGCCAAGGCGCAGGCGTGGTGAAGCTGGAGATGAACTTTTTACCCCCCGCATTTGTGAAATGCGAAAGCTGCAATGGCCTGCGGTTCACGCCTGAGACGCTCGATATCAAATACCGCGGCAAAAACATTGCCCAGGTGCTCGATATGTCGGTAGAGGAAGCACTTGAGTTTTTTGCGCATGTACCACGCATCAAACGCGCACTGCAGGCTTTGGTTGACACCGGGCTTGGTTACCTGAAGCTCGGCCAGCCGAGCCCGACCTTGAGCGGCGGCGAGGCACAACGTGTCAAGCTTGTCACCCATTTGCTTGGTGGCCTGAGTGAACCAGACCTGTTCCAGCCCAGAGCCAAGCGCGACCTGTTCATTTTGGAGGAACCAACCATTGGCCTGCACATGGCAGATGTGCACAAGCTTGCAGAGGTACTGCACAGGTTAGTTGACGCCGGGCACACGGCGATCGTTATCGAGCATAACCTCGACCTAATCGCTGAAGCCGACTGGGTAATTGACCTCGGCCCTGAAGGTGGCGAGGCCGGCGGCCGCGTTGTTGCTGTAGGCACACCCGAACAGATCGCACGCAAAAAAAACTCGCACACGGGTAGGTTCTTGCGTAACCTACTGCGCGAAAAATGAGCAGCCCATACGAAGAATTGCTCGATGGCCAGGTTGTGTTCAGGCGCGCCCCCGGGACTCGACACGAAATGGTCTGTACGCGGTTGCTTGCGCTTCTGGACACCTGCGTGGCGAATCTGAGCACCACACGCATTTTACCGCGCCGGTCGCAGGTCCAGCTTCCAAGTGGCAGTATTGTGTGTCCTGATATTGCGCTTATTGACACAGCAACAGGTAAGCTTTGGCTTGCAATCGAGATAATAAGCTCTGACGACCACCACACCGATACTGTCATCAAGAAACAGATCTACGAAGACATGCGGCTGCCACGGCTGTGGATCGTTGACCCGCGCTACGATAACCTCGAAGTTTACCACAGCAGCGAGTATGGCCTCGCACTAAAGGGTATTATGGCAGGTAACGACGTGCTCACGGATACTGACCTGCCCGGGTTCCAGGTGACCATTCGCGATCTGTTTGCTTGACCCTCGGCATCTGAATCGGAAGGAACACCACGCGGATTCGGAATTTTTGTTTTCTGAAAGGCGCTGGGGGAATGCCCCGTCCATGCAAGCCCGATGCGCAGGCTTTTTGCGTGACTGAGCCCGGCGAGTTCGCTTGAAATATTGCAGGGCCGGTTTGAACCGCGGAGACGCTGAGCACGCAAAGCATACGGTTGCAACCCAAAACACCGCGTGTCCGTAATCACACTGCACAAACCCAGGGGCTTGCGTGGAAGCAAACCCAACATGTTACCGGCATCTTGCCAGCAAAGAACGGACTGTAGCGGACGCCTCGGCGAGGCGTCCCTACCAAACTTTTTCAACGGTAGGGGCGCGCGGCCCTGCGCGTCCGGACTTGGTAGGGGCGGGTTGCATACCGGGCGGTTCGTTTGCGCGGGTGGAAGCGCGTCCGCAAGACCCGAATCGGATGGAAGATCGCGCTCCGTCGCCACCGAACTCAAACCGCAGAAACGCAGAGACGCAGAGTTTTGTGTGAAAGCAAACCCAACTTGCTACCGGCATCTTGC
>FMSI01029224.1_pt1 | contig 37655 bp, 33 predicted proteins | sample 1504471 | NCBI WGS metagenome assembly FMSI01 (sample SAMEA4475357, study PRJEB15587) | soil metagenome | biome: Soil; feature: Field | place: India | collected 2015-03-11 | depth 0 m
TTGCTTTAAATTGGTCTTGACAAGTGAGGATATTTTCGTATAATACTGATGGTATTTATTATTAAATGTTTAGTGGAATAAATAGAGGAGGAGTTACCAAGAATAAGTTTAGCGCATTGGAGGAGGTTTTATAAACCCTGTCAGAAAATCCAAAAAAAGCCGTTTATTTATCAAAAGAAGGGGCTGTCTGTAAGTTTGATAAGGAAAAATAGCATGTTTTTCAGATTTATAAATGAAATCTGGTTAATAAAAAATTATAATAAGGTGAAAGGGTGATAAATTTGGGGTATAAAGTAATAAAAGCAGATGTAGTAAATTGTAAATGCGATGAAAAGAGTTTGTAGAAAAAACTAAAAAAATGACGGAGATAATTAATAAGGAGGTATAAAAACTATGAAAAAAGCTTTAAGCATTTTCTTTTTACTGCTTAGTCTTTTAGTGTTTAAAAACATAGCTTATGCTCAGAAAGAGATTGATGCATGCTTTAACTTTAAAAATGCTGGAGATTACAAAAGAGCTATAGAATCTGGCAAATTAGCAGTTAAAAAATATCCTAAGAATTTAGAAGCATATTTATGCTTGGGAAACGCCTACTATAAAGTTGGAGAACTCAAATCTGCTTATGATAACATGAAAAAAGCAGAAAGCTTAACAAATAACAAAGTAGATTTGATGTATATCTACAATCTAATCGGAATGATTTTAGACGGAATGAATCGCTTAGACGATGCATTTCTATATTATAATAGAAGTTTAAGCTTAGCAAAGGATTTAGATAATACAGATATGCAGGCTGCTACACTAAACAACATTGCTCTGATATACGATAATAAAGGAGAATTAGATAAAGCTTTAAGTTATTACGAGGAGTCTTTAAGTTTAAAAACAAATGAAAAAGATAAAGCACCTACTTATAACAATATTGCTCTTATATATTCCAAAAAAGGTGATTATCAAGAGGCTGCCCAATACTTTCAAAAAGCTATTGAAATAGATGAGAAATACGGAAATTATCATGATGTTTCTATATTTAAGTTAAACCTTGGAAACACTTATAGAAAAATGGAAGACTATGAAAACGCAAAGAAATACTTATCTGAAGGTCTTGATGGTGTTAAAAAGGTAGGTGATAAATACTGGGAAGCATCGGGTTATTGGTTTTTTGCATGGCTTTACATAGATAAAGGAGATAAAAAAACAGCAAAACAATACTATACTCGTGCATATAATCTCTTTAAATCCATCGGGGCAGAAGGAGATGCTCAGAGTGTTTTAGCAGACATTCAAGAGCTCGAAGGAGAGTGATTGTATACGTAAGAGTGTTATTGAAGGTGATAAGTTTTATGACTACTACAAACGATTATGTACGATTATAGGAAAATGATTTGTTTTTTTAAATAAAAATTACCAAGAAGTCCCCACCTTCAATAAGGTGGGGTAGTTTACAATTTTATTTTCACCTTTATTAACTTTTCTTCTGGTAAGTATGTCTATAGCAATCTACGATAGGCAAATCGAAATTTATTGCAAGTTTTTGAATTTTATTTTACAATTTTATAACAATTTAAACCGCTAACTTATTGGTATTTATCACTTTAAAACAGTCATACCATTTTAATAATTTTTTAATTATTTTTGACCTTCGTGTAAACATTACTTAACATTTTGGGTTTATTGATAAAAATCGCCAATACAGGAGGTTTCTATGAATAGAAGAGAATTTTTAAAAGTGGCAGGTTTTGCCACTGTAACAATCGCCTCAGCCAAAGAGCTTTTAGCCAAGAAGATGGAGCCTGCAAGAGGACAAGGTATCATCTTCATGGTAGGTGATGGGATGCCTTTGGGTGTAATGAAGGGGATGCAGACTGTCTTTGCCAAAGAGTTTAACTACACATCGAGTATCTATCAATTGATGAAGGATCCGAAAAGTGCCATCGCATTACAGAATACAAGTTCATTATCCAGTGTAGTTACCGATTCTGCCCCTGCCTCAGTTGCTTGGGGATGCGGCTCTAAAACTGTAAATAGGACTCTATCCGTTTTACCTGATGGGAAAAATTTAAAAACGATTTTAGAGATCGCAAAAGAGAATGGGATGTCTTGCGGTGTTGTAACCACAACAAGACTCACCCATGCAACCCCAGCAGCCTGGTACTCACACAATTCAAACAGAGACAGCGAAGATGATATAGCAGTGGATCTATTGAATTCCAATTTGGATGTTGCTTTGGGTGGTGGTGATAAACATTTCTCTTCAAATGGTAGAAAAGATAAGAAAGATCTTTATGCAGACTTCGTTGCAAAAGGTTATGACATTGTTAAAACCAAAAACGAACTAAAGGAAAAGTTCTCATCCAACAAGCCTATATTAGGAGTATTCAGCAATTCCCATATAAGTTATTATGTAGATAGAGTAAATGATGAAAAGTTAGGTTCCGTTCAACCTGAACTTTCAGAAATGACTTTGGCTGCTCTCAATAGACTTTCTAAAAATCCAAGAGGATTCGTACTTCAGATAGAGGCTGGTAGGATCGATCATGCCTCCCATGCAAATGACGCTTGGGGTGCTATGATGGATTGCTACGAATTTGATAAAACTGTAGCAGTAGTGCTTGAGTATATAAAGAAAAACCCCCGCACTCTACTCATAGTAACATCAGATCATGGAAACTCAGGATGGGGTATAAATGGCAGTGGACCTGAATACAACGACGCCACAGAGGGGTTATTTTTCTACAAGAATAATAAAGCATCTTTCGAGTACATGATAAAGTTAATGAAAAAGCAGGATGTAAAAACCGTTAAAGAGATATTTGAAAACTACACCAAGACAAATATAACAAACGAAGAGGCCGAAGCGATCTATGCCGGGTTAAACAACAAGAGAGAATTTACCATAAACGATATATGGTATGAGCCAGAGGCAACAATGGGTAGAATTTTGGCCTACAGCAAGTATCAATCACAGGGGGAAAAGCTTGCCAAACCTGCCATAGCAAGAAGAGGGAATGTAAACTGGACATCCACAAACCATACAGGAGAGGATCAGCTCGTTGTAGCATATGGACATAGGGTTCACGATTTGGGTATCAGAGGATACATCGACAACACAGAACTATTTACTGCTATGACGAGATTCTTAGGGTTCAACTTCAAGAATCCATACATGACAGAAGATCAGGCAAAATCCTTCATGAAATCGATCAGTATGAGGGAGTGGGAGGAGCATTTGAGACTTCATATAAGTTAAAATATCCTACTATTACTCTGGATTGCCACGCTACGCTCGCAATGACATATCACTGCGAGGCAGCCAAAAAAGTTGTGGCAATCCTCTATCTTTATATTTTATACCAATTTCTTTGATTAATTTGCTGGATTTTATTCAATTTGTTTGAGTATAATCTCTCTTAAACCTCTTGAAAACTCTTTCCAATCGATACTTTTGATACTCTCTTCGTTGAGGGGTTTTGAAAAGAGATACCCCTGTACAAGGGTACAACCATTTTTCCTCAAGTATGAAAACTGTTCAACAGTCTCAACCCCCTCAGCAAGGGTAATATAGTTGAAGTTTTTGGCAAGATCGATTATAGAGCCAACAAATACAGTATCCTTATCCGTTTTAAACATTTCACGGATAAATGATATATCGATCTTTATGATATCACAGGGCATCTGCTTAAGTCTTAGTAGGGAGGAATACCCCGTACCGAAATCGTCGAGGGCTATTTTTAGATTTTTGGTTGTTTTATACTCCATAAGTTTATCGCTAAACAGATCTATATTTTCGTTTGCTTCTCTCTCTGTAATCTCGATGGTGACTTTGCTCAAGTTCTTTTCAGATAGCAACTTCATCTTATTTACAAAGTTGTTATAATTTAAGTTCTTCGCAGAAATATTGATGGAGACAGGATAGTTCATCTCACCAATTATCCTATCCGTTTGTTCGATAAGCCACTCTTCAAACCTGTCGTTGTATATAGATTGCTCAAGGTGATCGATAAATGCATTAGGATAAAGCAGATTCCCCTTTCTATCGTACATTCTGATAAGTGCCTCAAACCCAGCCAACTCTAAATCAGAGGAATAAAAATAGGGTTGATAATGCAAAACAAACCTATTCTCATCCACAGCTGTGGATATCAGCGTTTCTATCTCGAGGAATTTATCAGCCTCATCCTTAAGATCCGTATCATAAAACTGTATAAGGGTCTCCTGTTTTCTAATTTTGGAAAGAGTAAGGGAACATTTATTCATAAGGTCATTGATATCTCTTCCATCATAAGGGTATAATACAACTGCAATCTTCGGTTGAATACTTACATCGATACCATCTATAGTCAATTTTTTATTGAAGAGATTCACCAATCTATCCACAATTTTAAAGATATTTTCTTTCTTCTTCATGTTTGCAATGAAAATACCGAAATCATCCCCACCTATTCTTGCCAAGATATCTCTCTGTTTTACGATACTCTTGATCTCTTCGGCTATTCTGATGAGGACGCTATCTCCGAAATGATACCCATAGCTATTGTTTATATAACTCATATTATTTATATCAAACATTATAACAGCACAGATAGAATCGGGATTATTGATTGTAAACTCCCTCGATTTTGTGGTAAACCCCAAGAAGTTATTTAATTTTGTAAGATGATCCTCATATCTAATCTTCTCCATTTCACTTTTTAGGAGCAATTCGTCGGTGATATTCTTCCCAATGAAAACGAAACCTTTTATATCACCCTTTTTGATAATCGGTAATACAGAAGCCTCCAGATAAAAGAGCGAGCCATCCTTCGATCTGTTTATGAATATGCCGTTAAATTGTTCACCTGAGTATATTTTGGAATAGAATTCGTCGTAAAAATCTTTCCCCATCTTGTCGGACTTGAAGATAGATGGTTTTTTGCCTATGATCTCCTCTTCGGAAAATTTGGATATCTCAAGGACTGCACTGTTCACATAGGTGATATTACCCAACCTATCGGTGATGAAACAGAAGTCTTTGGAAGATTTTATTGCATTGTAGAAAGATAATGCTTTGAAATCTTTGTCGATTTTATCTATTATAAAGGCTACATCCCTCTTTAACTCATCCATCAAAATAGAGATCTCATTGATATAATCCAAGTATCTGTTAGTGTGGATTTCGAGAGTTGAATCGAGCTTACCATTTACATAAATGGGAACTATAAAGATAAGTCCAACTATATCACCATTTTCATCATTTATTATCTCAATGGAGATAGTCTCATTTTCTGGCACCACATTACTTATATTTTTAAGGGGAGTGCCAAAATTGTAAAGGGATGTTTCATGACTTTTGAAATTTATAATCCTGCAATAATTAAACCCCACCTGTTCAATGATCATACTGATCAATTTTGCAAAAAGATCCTCTCTATCTTGGGAATATATGATAATGTGGTTGATCTCTTTGATGGCATAAAACATCTTTTCCAAAAATAATCTCTTCCTGATATCTATAAATATGAAAACCCCAGATGGTGAACCCTGAAAGATGATGGTAGAGGCAAACCCCATTACATCTATCTTGCTACCATCCTTGGCCTTCATTTTGATATGGTTGTATCTTACATCAAACTTCTCCCCGTTTAATCTCCTTTCGATATTCCTTGCAACATCTGAGCGAACATCATCATCAAATATCTGAATGGTTTCTAAATTCTTTAGATAATCTGAGTAACCCAACACCTTTTCTGCAAATTTATTCATATACTTCACATACTTTCCAAAGATCACCACACCTACATTCGGCACCTGATCCAGAGCGTTAAAAAAGCTCTTGAAGTTTCTAAACTCAAAGATCCTCTCACCGATGCTGTTTAGTCGATCCAGAAACTTAAATTCATACCCGATCCCCACTATCTTGTCAGAATCGAGATTTTCAAGTAATATCTTACCGTAAGGATCTTTATGCATGAAAAAAAGTACTTCAGTGATCCTCTTTTCAAAGGCAACATTATCTGATTTCACCATAAATGAATGGAAGATCCCCATACCAAATTCAAGAAGGATATTCATTTGGGAGGTAAATTCCGAAGGTAATCTTGAAAATGTATCCTTCCTCGTGATCCCTATATCTATCTCACCAGCGAGAAGGGCATCATGTATCTGTTTTAAATTGCTGTATACCTTAAATTCTATATTGTTTATATCAAAGCCATTCTTTTCCAACTCTAAAAGTGTGGAATAGATCACCCGCAAAGGAACTATACCCACTTTTATATAATTTTTAGTCTTGTTGAAATCCTTTTTGGATATATAATACACTGTATCCCATTGCTCATTAAACCTGGCAATCGGTTTATAACCCCTTTGAAGGAGGATAAACACCGTTTCGGGATTTTGAAAGATTAGATCGTAGTCCTCTTCTGTGGAGCGCTGCTGCTCTTCGTAAAAATTGGCATAAGTAACAAGTTCGACATCCTCACCAAGTTTCAACGCTAAGTAATTGGCAAATTTCCGCCATATCTCCATATCCTCGCTTGTGTGGTGGAAACATATTGCAAACTTTATCATGTGTCGATTATATTACAAAAAATGTTCTTATTCAATAATTTTATCGAGTTTAAATCTTCTTTAGTACCACTAAACTTATGGTTCATCTTAACCGCCTCACTAAATCACCAACAACTTCACTCGACTTTTTATGATTTGTCGCCAACCAATAGTTGACATCTTTGTGTAAAAAGTAGTAGTTGTCCATCTCCATACCATACACATAGTATATATCCATCGAGTTTATACTGATCCTTTTCAGATTCCTGAAAACCTTACTACTCGGCATCTTTTTATGCATCTCACTAAAAAGGTATTTTGCCTCATCGTTACTGTTTGATCTCGATGCCCAGATGATTATGAGTTGATCCCCTGTTTTGTATTCCGCTACGAAAGCATCCTTGAGGGGGAATTTGGTCCCATGTAGGTGATAAATCTCCATTAATGCTTCGGAACCTCTTTTCAGATTTGATATTTTAAATCCCAAAAGCTCTTTCGGTGGTTCAAAAGCATAAAGATAGAACGATAAAAGAGTGAAAAGAAGGATCTTTGTACACAATTTCATCATAACAGACCTCCTCTTTTGATCGGTGTGATATAAATTGCTGGTTTATCTGCAATCGGACATTTGTATTGACAGATCCCACAGCCGATACACAGATCTGGATTTACATGGGGCTGCTTTACTAAAACTTTCTCCCCTTTTTTATTGATGGTTTCTATTTCGATGAAGTATATAGCCTTTGGTGCAGTGGGGCAATGCTCTTCACACACCATACAGTTTGTATCAAAGGCGTAAGGTAGGCATCTATTTTTATCGAAATATGCAGTCCCAATTACAAACTTTTTCTTTTTGTCCAATGGTAGATTCTTTATGGCACCTGTGGGGCATACCTGACCACAGAGATTACAATTATAAAGGCAGTATCCAAAATGGGGATTGGCAACAGGTGTCCACAACCCTTCCAACCCAGCCTCTAAAAATGCAGGCTGTAAAAAGTTCTCCGGACATACCTTCATACACCCACCGCACCTGATACATTTTGATAAAAAGCTTTTCTCATCAATGGCACCGGGAGGCCTGATCAATTTCGGATTTCTAAGAGGGTCAACACTTGCCACCTTGTAAAGACTCACTGCTGAAAGGGATAAAATGACCGAATTTATAAATTCCCTTCTTGTAAAATCAACCTTAGAGGGTTTAACCTCTGAACTATATTGCAACACTGACACAGGACATCTTTTTATACAATCGAATAAAAGCATACACTCCGAACTTTTAAACTCTTTTGATGAAGGTGATGCCAGAGCGGTGCAACCATCATCACACATCTTACAGTTAATACATCCACCTTTCTGCTTGATTTTAAAAAAGGAGAATTTTGCTAAAACTCCATAAAAAGCACCCAGCGGACAAAGCCCCACACACCAAAACCTTTTCACATAGAAGTTCATTCCCAAAAGTACAATAAAGATAAGTCCTATAAATACCGATTGAGAATAATAAAAGTTTTCCCTTCCCAAAAGGTTGTAATAGATAAAATCCTTAAAATTATCTGGAACTATTTGTGCATCGTAAAAATAAGACAAAAGTGTCAACACAAACACACCCAAGCTTCTAACAAGGATCGCCAAAGGATCAAGATAACCAGACAAGTTCACCTTAAATAACGCAATTACCAACAATGACAGAAGAATGACATATTTTATTTTGTATAGATTTTTGTTGATCTCTCCATGCTTATGATAACCCAACTTCTCCGATAAAAAACTGAAAAAATGGTGAATTGTCCCAAAGGGGCACACCCAGCCACAGAAAAACCTTCCAAATATCAGTGTAAGTATGATAAATGGGATCGACCAGAGAAAAACCTTTTCTAAACTGAGATTAGACAAAAAAGTAGTAATAGCAAGGAGGGGATCCACGGCGAATATATACTTGATCCCCCCTTTCAACTTCGTCTCTTCACTGTAAAATCCACTCTCTATAATGGCAAGGGAAAATATCCATAAAAAGATTAGCAGAGATATGATCTGAGATGCTAACCTAAACCTTTTCATGCTTTATATTCATATTCGTTTTGTAGATATTCCCCAATCCATTTTTGTATGCCATTAAAATGCATTGCACTTCCGTAGGGTTAAACCCCAAAAATTCAGAAGCCACAGAGTCTGCCGCCACAGGATCGATTGATACAACAACCCTGTTTAATGTTTTCACATACCTCAGATCGCCCCCTGTGGGTCCACCTTTCAGCATAATCCTCGTGCAGTCCACGACGGTGAGGGTTGGCTTGAAAAAGTTTGCAAGTTCAAATATCGCCTGATGCAGATTCTGATGGAGAAATCCCCTATTGCCACCGATTGCCCCCATCCAATTCTTCATCCCAATGGTAACCTTTGACGACGAATGATCCTTTGCCACAGGGATATTTATCACCTTGTCAACCTTCTTAAACACCTCCAACACAGGCCAATCGGTGAGAAATTGACCACCGATATTCATATTTTTGAAATGACGACTCTGGGGGATAAAGACATTGGCATCCTCTTTCTGGGCAAAAAGTGGAATCTTCGATAGATTAAACACATTCCTCGCGTTATCACAAGGGTTGTCCGTGACAATAACCTCTTTTGCTCCCGCCTTGTAGCAGAGCCTAACCACCTCAGCCACCACTTCGGGATTGGTATTTGCCGCATACTCCGGTTCCCTTGCCCACGCCATATTGGGCTTTATAGCCACCACATCCCCCTTTTTCACAAACTTATCGATCCCACCAGCCATCTCGAGGGCAGAGAAGGCAGCTTTTCTATGATCTGTGGATTCTGCTATGTAAACATTACTCTTCTGCTGGTTTGATAATACCTGAAGTGGTGATGAAAGCACCGCCGCAGCAATAGTGCTTACTTTAATGAAATCTCGCCTATTCAACATAAACACCCCCTGTATAATTCTAAGATAATAAAAAATTGTAATAAATTCAAATCTTTTTAAAAAACTTTCCGTTCAATGGGGTATGCATATTAAAAAAATGCGATTTTCTGTAATAACGGAGATCTCTAAGCCACAATCTATAAAATTTCGGATCCCCTTTGATATTCCACACCTCTTTAAGTGGTGCACCACCAAACCCCAAAATAGGGGCAAATAGTGTGGAAGGATCCCTAAAACACTCCCAATCACACTTTACACAACTTTTTTCATATCGAGATAACCCACCTTCCGTAAACTTCCCCAAATTCTCCTCTGCCAAAAATCCGCAAGGGTATGCAAATCCTTTACTGTCCACAAAGAAATAATCCTTACCACCCCGACATCCAAACCTACCTATGTTATCTCCACTATACTGCTTCATCAGTACATATATCGAACTAAGAGGAGTAAAGATCCGCAACCTCTTCTTGTAAACTGGCAAGAGATCAAATATCACCCTAAAGAGCACCCTCTTCTCTTCATCGGTATATTTTACCATTCTATCCGATGATTCAGCCTTATACACTGCTCCTTCAAAGCTCATCGGATAACACAAATTGACAATGGTAAAGCCCAAATCTTCTGCAAAATCGAAAAATTTCGACAAGCCTTTGTAATAACTCTCATAGAACTTTTCTGGTAAAAACCTTCCATCTTTCTCATAAACTATCTCTGGAGTCTCAATGAGTCTATTGAGCCCTAAGTTTGCAGATGGATATAGTGAATATTTTTCAAAAATCCTTAGCCCCTTTTCCACCCCTTTTATTACACCTCTTAGCCCCCTATTATTCTCATGCCTCTCAACATCCCAACTATCTATACTGATCCAAAAGGTGTATAATCCAGAGTCTTTTATGCCCTCTGCCAAATTATTCACCCTCTCCTCAAAATCGTTTTTTTCACTCCCCATAAAGATAAAACCATTCGTACCTGTTCTTGTGTATTTGATACCTTTTCGAGAGGCATATTTGATATACTCAAAAAGTTCCTTTTGAAACAGAAACGGCTCTCCCCCAGTAAATGATATAGCCTTGATACCCCTCTCCACTGCTCTGTCTATTATCCTAAAAACCTCATCTCTGCCTAAACTACTCCTCTTGTATCTATTTTGATTGTTCATTCCACATTGTGGACATGTTGCATTGCAAAGGTCAGTGATCTGCACGATCAACTGCCCCGGCAATCTACCACGAAGAATAGGTTTCAACTCCGATAAGATCCCATTTTTAAACATCCAAAAACACCTCTTTTAAAATACCCTCCCAATCGTACACCCTCTTTACATTTGTATGTGCTTCATACTTCATAGAATCTATCTTTGGATCTCCACTTATTTTCCACTTTATAAAGGTGGATATCTTATCAACCCAGTCGTTTAGATCATTGCTTTTAGCCACAAACCCTGTAATACCATCGATTAAAATCTCTTTAGGACCACCCTGATCGGAAACTATTGCCGGCAAGGCACAAGCCTGTGCTTCCAAGACCACCATTCCAAAGGTATCTGTATTGCTTGGAAAAACGAAGAGGTCTCCAGCATTGTAGTATTGGGGTAGCTCTTTATTCTTCAGCTTACCTAAAAAATGGATATGTTTATGCCTGTACTTATGTTCCGCTTTATCACGGTAAGGGCCATCACCTATGATCAACAATCTCACATTCAGTTCCGAAAATCTTTTTGCAACTTCATGATAAATATCAATGAGAAAATCTATATTTTTATCCTTCGACACCCTTCCAGCGTAGATAAGATTAACAACATTTGGATCTTTAAACTTGTATATCGGTTTGAAGATCTCGGTATCAATCCCCCTTCTAAAAACCTTAGAGCAATTTACAACTCCTCTTTCTTCCAGCATATCTAAATACTGTTTGGATGTCGGCCTTACTTCACACAAGTTGTTGTAAAAAAAGTTTACATACCTTTCCACCAACGATGCCAAAGATTCATCTTTGCTGATTTCATGGATCTCTTTGGTAAAATCGGTATGATAGATACCGATGGTTTTGATGTTGAGCAATTTACCTATGATAAGCCCCAAAATACCTACAGGTCCCGGTGTGGAGATGTATATCTCATCTGGGGTTTGTTCGCTGATCGTTTTAAGTGCCTTCATCATCGATGGGATCTTTATCTTTAAATGAGAGTAGTAGGGTAGTTTGAAATCTACGATAGGTTCTAAATTAACAAAATTATCAGGCAGTTCTACAGAAAGCTCATCCTCGTTTAGTGATCCATAGATTCTCAAAGGGTAGTTTCTCTTGTATGATTGATGTCCGATGGCTTTTATCGTCACAGATACACCATTTAGATCATTTATGGTATCGGTAAACCATGCAATCTTTTTGAGATTCGTTTGTTCATCATCGAAAAAATTTCTCTTCAATGCTCTGATTATGTCATGATCCTTATAAGTTATTCTGTAAGATGAAAAAAATGGCACAGATATAAAGATACCCGGTAGAGCAGCCACTATAGATTTGTATATCGCATCGATAGAGGTTTCCTTCTTTTTCAGTTTCTTAAATATATTTTTGATCAACTCATCTGAAATATCCGCTATTTTGTCAAAGACTACTTCAAACCTTTTCTGCACATCATCTTCGTTGATACTTTTTAGCTTTTGGAGGAGATCTGTGAGCATCATGTGGATCGAGCTTTTCTTTCTCAACCGTTTCAGTTTGATCCTTTCCCAGAAGGTACTCTTCTTATTTTCTACAATATTCTCGATGAGATTACCCAATAGACTCCCAGTCATTGTTATAGCTCTGTTTTTTAAAGAATAATCGTAGGCGATCTTGTAGATATTAAACGCTAAAGTGTAGAAATTAGCCGATGAACCGTAAAATTTTACATTCCCCATCTTCAAATCGTTTATAAAACCATGCAGTTCCTCTGCATCTTCCGATACAGTGAACCCTTTACCCATCATAAGCCCCGAATGATCATCGGAACCACCTGTAAACACCTTCTTGTGGGGAGAATTACCGTGTGGAGTTATATTGTATCTGTTTGCCAATTCATCGATCCTCTCTTTTGTGAGATTCGATGCTATTTTCACAAATTCGGCATTGTAATTCTCGTTTCTTGAGGCATTTACCCCTTCGAATGTATTAAACAACACAAGAAGTTTCTCTATGTGCTCCACAGTGAGTTTACCATTTACGGAAAATACAGGATGAGCAACGGAGTGAGGAATATCTTTAGTTATGAGAAACTCCCTCAGATCGTAAATATTGTACCTCAACCTCTGTATCTCCTCAAATATCGCCTCATCAATATCGTATATCAAGATATGCACCTTGCAATCATCTTCGGGGAAATGTGCAGTGGATTCGACGCTGATGAAGGTATCATCAGGATACTTCTCTTTCAGTTTCAAAGCCCCTTTTATCGTGTTGTGATCCGTGATCGTGACAAGGTTCATCCCTCTATTTTTCAAAGTTTTATAAATATACTCAGGCTCAGTGTAAGACTCTGCCGCTCCCACCCTCTTTAAAAACCACTCCGTAGGTTTTCTGGAGTATTTCGAATGAACATGTAGATCTACTTTCATCATAAAAATACCTCACAGTATCGATGCCGCAATCTTTGATACTTCACTTCTTTCACACTTGTTTAAATAAACGGTCACCGCCAAATCACTATCAGACTTTTTAAACCTCTCGCTTGCATAGGTTAATCCATTGTCCCTCTCATCCACATAGGGGTTGTCTATCTGATGAATATCTCCCGTAAGTACTATTTTAGAGTTTTTCCCCACCCTTGTAATGATAGTTTTTACCTCGTGGGGTGTGAGATTCTGTGCCTCATCTATTATAATAAAAGAGTTGTGGAATGTCCTGCCCCTTATGTATGTAAGACCTTCCACCTCGATAAGATTAGCACTTCTCAAATAATCGAGGGTGATATCTATGCTGAGTCTGTCATCATCGTCGGGATTTTTGTTCTGAATGTTTCCTATGATGAGATCTATATTATCGTAAATAGGTTTCAGCCATGGGTCCAATTTATTTTGAATATCACCGGGAAGATACCCGATATCCCTCCCCATCGGCACAGGGGAGCGGCTGATGATCAATTTCTTGTACCTCTTGTTTAACACCTGAGTAAGCCCCGATGCAATGGATAACAAAGTCTTTCCCGTACCTGCTATCCCTATGGCAAAGATGATCTTTATATTGTTGTCAAATAGGGCATCCACAAAAAATTTCTGTTGATAATTGGTAGGGGATATCCCCAAAATAGATTCATTTCCCTCGATCCTTTTGTAGTTTGCGGTGTTGTGGTTGTATTTGATCAATACCCCCTTCTTCTCATTCTCCTCAGATTTGAGTAAAAAATACCTCTGGCTATTACCATTTTTGAGTATCAACCCAGCACTGAAAAGTTCATCCGCCGATATCTCACCATTTCTGTAGATCGCATCTATAATACCATCTGAAACTGTGTAGATATCGGTATGATTAAAACTGTTGTTCGTACTTTTGTCGTGATAGTAGTCCTCCGATTTTATACCCAAAATACTCGCCTTGATCCTGAGGTTGGTGTCCTTGCTCACCAGAATCACCTCTTCATCAAACTCCTGCATCGATTGAAGAACGATCTTGAGAATCAGATTATCCGTCTTGTTCACATCGAAGTCGTATGGCAGGTGGATGTCTTTCTTTAAATACCTAACATACACCTTACCCTTTTGGGGGAGCGTAATCCCTGTCAAAAGGTCCCCATTATCCCAGATCTTCTCAAAGTTTCTGATGAATTCCCGAGCGTAAAAACCTTTTAGATCGTAAAGGCTTTTAAATTTGTCCAGCTCCTCGATACACACGGCAGGGATGATTACATCGTTGTCCTCAAAAGTTTCCAAACAATATGGAGAATGAAGCATTACATTTGTATCTAATACAAAGATCTTTTTACCCATAGGTCCCCTTTGTTTTTTTAAATAAGTAAAATAAAGATGTTTAAGAATTGTTATCCTTCAGCAAATTTTAAGTAAAATTGTAATTTTTTAATATTTTTTACATCTCCATGAAAAAAAGTTGAAGAATTAGAGGTAAATCTCCCCTACACACAAGGAGAAATTTATGGGACATATCTTTCTTGAAAAATGGGAACCTAAACTAAAACACCTCGACTACGCATTACAGCCGATTGTTTCAACCATATCAGGTAGATTGTATGGGGTTGAACTTTTAATAAGAGGGGTGGAGCAGGCAGGATTTAAAAGTATAGAAGATCTTTTCAACGAAGCCTACAACGACAAGGTGCTGGTACCCCTCGAAAAAGCATTAAGAGAAAAGGCTGCCAAAAAGATCGTAAACATAAAAAACTACAAAAATATCATAATATTCTACAACTATGACCACAGAATCATGGAGATGCCCGACTACCATTTCGGATTCACTGAAGATATATTGAAAAAGTATGAGATACCCCTTGCAAATTGGTGCTTGGAACTCACAGAAAAGACCCATCACAACTTTACCACTGTTTATAATACAGTATTGCTCAGGGCAAGGAAATCGGGATTTAAGCTTGCCATAGACGATTTTGGATCAGGATTTTCAAACTTTGAGCTTCTATATCACTCAGAGCCCGATTTTATAAAACTCGACAAATTTTTGGTAAGGGATATAAGTAAAGACTTAAAAAAAGCATCTATAACCACAGCAATCGTAAAGGTTTCCAAAAGCTTAGGTGTCACAATAATCGCCGAAGGGGTGGAAACAGAAGCCGAATACTACTACCTCAAATCCCTTGATGTGGATCTCATTCAGGGGTACTTCATACAGAAACCGACCAAAGATGAATACGACATCAAACTCAAATATGACTACATCGAGTCTCTCTACTCTAAGGATAGGAGAAATCAAGTAGTTTTCAATAGTCATATAAAAGAGGAGATGGTATTCGTACCACCATTAAAGCATAATAGTTCGGTAATGGATATATTAAACCACTTTCAAAACTCCATCTACGATTTCGTACCTATAATAGATGGAAACAACTCCCCCGTGGGGATAATTCTGGAAAAGGATCTTAGAGAATATATCTACAGCCCCTTCGGAAGGGAACTACTCACAAGTAAACTGCACAATATCACAATTTCAGAATTTTTAAAGAAAACACCCATCGTTGACATCAGGTCCAAAGTGGAAGATGCCCTAAATCTCATCGTAAATTACAATTCTATCGGTGTATTCGTGACAAACGATATGACATACTTGGGATTCCTCACCAACATCTCCATATTGAAAATTTTAAATGACATAAGACTACAACAGGCATTCGAAACCAACCCCCTCACAGGGCTACCCGGCAATACCCTCATTTCAGAAAATATCAATAACGCCCTAAGCGACGAAAACAATTACTACTACCTCATCTACTTCGATTTCGATAATTTCAAACCCTTCAACGATAAATTCGGCTTTCGGGTGGGGGATAGAGCCATCCAAACCTTCGCATCGATACTAAAAAAGCACAGAAACGGCAGCGGACATTTCGTAGGTCATGTAGGTGGGGATGATTTCTTCATGTGTATTAAGTGTGAAGAGTCCTCTCCATACTATGTTCTCAGCATCTTAGAAAAGATCACCAAAGAGTTCAACGAGTTTACTACAAGTTTCTATACGATGGAGGAGATCCTCAATAAGTGCTATGTCTCATTGGACAGAAACGGGAATAAAACGACATTCCCCCTTTTAGGGGTAAGTGCCGCCATCATCGAGATCCCAAACATAGCATTAAATATCACAGAGATAGAGCTATCTAAATTGATCGCGGATCTCAAAAAAACGGCGAAGATTAGCAGCTTCAAATATTCTTTATCAACTATTGTACCGAAAAATGAATAATATCGACACTCTATTTCACTATTCGTAAGGGACATTCTCCTCAAAATTGCTGAGGTATTCGGATATCACTATCTTATCATGCTCATCGATCTGGGTAAATCGAAGCGCGATGTAAAAAAAGTTGCTGCTATTATCCTCTTTGTAATGCTCTTTGTCTGCCTCTATCCTCCACACAATCCCCTTTGCAAAGATCACATCTTTATCCAGATTTTTTAGCGGATGTACACTATCAATTGGGATCTCTATCTTTAAAATATATTGATCGTATATCCTCATCTCCCTATCAGTTGTCCTGATCAATATGCCCCCCACACTGATATTGATCATCTCTACATTTTTAAACTGCCCATCCCTCGCATCTTTTAATAAAACCCTTATCGGTACACCTGAATACCGTTTAAACTTCCTTCTTTCCATAATAAAACCCCCTTCTATTTCACATATTACATTAAATTCATCCGTTTGCAACTGAAATTTCATATCTATTTTCACCTAAAAACCCATCAAGTTGGGTAAATAAAGACAAACACGGTTTTACCTTCACTTTACCATTCATCTTTAGATAAACCCTGTATTTCCCTGTCTGCTCCAATATAAACCGCACAGACGAATCGCCGGGATGATTTTTCAATATATCCTTTAGTTTGCTCACCCTCTCTTCTGTGAGTCCTGTAAGATTGAGGTTTATGGTGATGGTGGTAATCAATTTCTCCATCGCTTCATTGGGGTCTAATATCTCATTTGCCGCCACAGACCATCTATCGCCGTTGCTACTGTATCTCCCCCTCACTATGATGATCCTATCCTCATCTAAGATATTCATATACTCCCTGTACAGCGATGAAAACACCACGACATCGAAGCTACCCTCCAGATCCTCCACCGTCACAAAGGCCATCTTCTCCCCTGTTTTGGTGAGGTGGGTCTTTATACTTTTTATGATACCCCCCACGATAACATCCTTTTCCTCTTCCATCATTTCCAGCTCATTTGAACCTATTGTGAGGGTGTTTAAGATGTTGCTATACGATGAAAGTGGGTGATTGGTGAGGTAGAACCCAAGGAGTTCCTTCTCCATCTTCAAGATGTCATGTTCTGTGAATTCTTCTATATCGGGATAGTATTCCTCTGTATCATCCAAGCCAAGTAGGTCTTCGATGGTGGCAATCCCCAACTCTCTGTTCTTCTGTTTTCTCTGCCCCTCTTCGATGGCACTGTCAAGCACAGTCATCAGGGATTTCCTCGTCTTGCCAAATTCATCAAAAACACCTGTTTTGATAAGGGACTCTATCACCCTTTTATTTACAACCCTTAAATCCACCCTACCGCAAAAGTCGTATATACTTTTAAATTCCCCCTCTTCTCGCGCCTTTTCGATGGATTCAATGGCAGAAAAACCGACATTCTTTATAGCCCCAAGCCCAAATCTAATCGAATTTTCATCTATGATGAAGTCTTTGCTACTCTTATTGATAGTGGGGGGAAGCACCTTGATACCCATTCTCTTACATTCCTCGATAAAGACAACGATCTTATCACCCTTGTCCAATTCTGAGGATAAAAGCTGAGACATATACTCCACAGGGTAATGTGCCTTGAGATACGCAGTTTGATACGAAATAAGTGCATAAGCTGCAGAGTGGCTCTTGTTGAATCCGTATTCGGCAAACTTCTCCATCAGGTTGAAGATCTCTTCAGCTATCTTTAGATCAAACCCCCTCTTTTCTGCCCCTTCGATATTCAGCTCTTTGCTACCGTATAGGAATATCTCCTTGTGCTTCTGCATCTCCTCTGGCTTCTTCTTACCCATTGCCCTTCGCAGAAGATCCGCACTACCCAAACTGTATCCAGCAATGATCTGCGCTATCTGCATCACCTGCTCTTGATATACTATGATCCCGTAGGTATCCTGCAACACAGGCTCAAGTTGCGGCAAGAAATAGGTCACCTTCTGCTCCCCATGCTTCCTCTTCACAAAATCATCCAGCATTCCACTACCTATTGGACCTGGTCTGTAAAGAGCCACGAGGGCTATGATATCTTCAAACTTATTGGGTCTTAGTTTTTTAAGAAGACTTTTCATCCCAGCACTTTCAAGCTGAAATACGCCGGTGGTTTCACCGTTTGAGAGTAGTTCGTAAGTTTTTTTATCATTTAAGGGGATATTGTTTATGTCAAAATTGATGTTGTGTCTCTTTCGTATCAATTTTACCGTATCATCGATAACGGTGAGGTTTTTTAGCCCCAAAAAGTCAAACTTTACAAGGCCAATCTCCTCAAGGGTATTCTTTTCATATTGGGTCAATATTTCATCGTTCTGCCCCTTGCAAAGCGGCACATACTCGATAAGGGGCTTGTCAGCGATCACGATACCAGCGGCATGCATCCCCGTTTGTCTTAAGAGCCCTTCCAATTTTCTGGCATTTGTGAGGAGTTCGTCCCCTTTGTCTATTTGCGTAATGTTTTTTTCGAGATCGGGATCCTCTTTTAAAGCCCTTTCGAGGGTCATCCCCGGGGATTCGGGGATCATCTTGGCCACCTTGTCCACCGTTTTAAGTGGGATCTCCAAGACCCTACCCACATCCCTTATCACACCACGAGCAAGCAACTGCCCAAAGGTGACGATCTGAGCCACTTTATCGTTGCCATATTTGTTGATAACATATTTGATAACATCATCCCTTCTATTCTTACAAAAATCTATATCGAAATCGGGCATACTCTTTCTTTCGGGGTTTAAAAATCTCTCAAAGAGGAGGTTAAACTTGATCGGGTCTATATCGGTAATCCCCAAAGCATAAGCCACGAGGGAACCAGCACCGGAACCTCTACCGGGTCCCACAGGGATACCGTTCTCCTTTGCATAATTTATGAAATCCCAAACGATCAGATAATACCCCGCGTAATTCTTCTCTATGATCACCTTGAGCTCAAAATTGAGCCTTTCTATATACTTCTTATGCTCCTCTACAGGGACTTTAACGAGCTTCTTGTGCAACCCACTTCTTGCCAGATGCTCAAAATACGACTCTATGGTATAACCCTCTGGGACTGTGTACTGTGGCAGGTGAAGGTTGCCGAGTTCGATACTTACATTGCACTCTTCAGCAATCTTGACGGTGTTCAGGCAGGCTTCCGGCACCTCTTCAAACTGCGCCCACATCTCCTCGGGGGATTTTACATATAGTTGGTCCGAGTGAAATTCCAATTTATCTTTGTTGGAGATCGTGGTTTGCATCTGGATACACATCAGGATCTGGTGTGCCACATGATCCCCTTTTTCCAAATAGTGGCAATCATTCGTGGCTACAAGGGGTATTGAGTGTTTCTTTGCTATTGATATCAATTCCTTGTTCACATTTCGCTGCTCGGGGATACCGTTTTCCTGTATCTCCAAGTAATAGTTCCCTTTACCCAAGATATCCTCGTACTCTTTGGCAGATCTTACCGCCGCATCCAGATCACCCCTTAAAATATGTCTCGGTGGTTCACCAGCCAAGCAGGCAGAAAGCCCTATGAGCCCTTCGGAGTATTGGGATAAAAGCTCTTTATCTATTCGAGGTTTGTAGTAAAACCCCTCGAGTTGCGCCAAAGAGACCAAATATTGAAGGTTTTTAAGCCCCTTGTTGTTCTTGGCTAGGAGTATCAGATGGTAGTTTTTATCATCCCCCTTTTCGTAATTTCTATTCCTCCTATCATCGGGGGCCACATACACCTCACAGCCTATGATCGGCTTTATCCCCTTAGTCAATGCCTTCTTATAAAAATCCACCACACCGTACATCGTCCCGTGATCCGTAAGGGCTACGGCGGTGGAGCCGAATTTGTTTAACTTATCCATCAATTTATTTATCTGAATAGCACCATCGAGAAGGGAATATTGACTGTGAAGATGCAGATGAACAAAATCCTTTCCACCCATTGACACCTACCTGATTTCCACTCTGATCTTTTCAACTTCATCAAAAAATTTCAGACCATTTAGGAGATCCCTAACCATTTTTGAGATAACCTCATCACGACAGTCAACCTCTATGCCAAGTGTGTTTAACCCGCGTTTAGACAGGATAAATTCCGCCACCTTTTCCACATCATCAAGGGCGAAGCACGGTATAGAGGATGGATCTTTACAATTCTGTTCCTTTAAGAATCTCACGATCTCCTGATAATCGTAATCGGTAATCACGCCAATGAGATATTCGCTACCAAATGCCACGGGTAGATTACCGTTTTCTCTTCTCAGAACCTCGATCTTTGGGATACTGCTCTTCTTATACCCCTCTGTGATAACAAGATCAACGCCACCCATATACTTTAAAATGATCTCATCGATGCTGGGTTCATATTCGTCATTGGACCTCACAAGGGCATGCTTTTCATGGCTTGAAATTAATGAAACAACTGCCCCAGCAGCCTTAAACCTATATGAGTCTTTACCCGGCTTATCTATCTCAAATCTGTGGGCATCGTGCTTTATGGCACCCACCTTGTACCCTTTTCCTGAGAGTAGCGTTATCAATTTCTCTATGAAAGTCGTTTTACCACTTCCAGATGCACCGACAAATGAAAATACATTACGCATATTCACACCTTTTCCAACTTAGAGAGGATAAAATAGACTTTACAACTCATCAAGTCAACTATTTTTTCTTAAATATAGTTCAGGATTTCAAGGCAAGGTGTTCACTATACTCGTGGAGATGATCCAATAGAGTGTAAAGTTTGAAAAGAATCTCCTCGAGTCTATTTGAATCGGGTAGATTACCTAAGTTTGCCATGTCATTGATGTTTTTGAGCTCCTCTGCGAGGTGTAAAAACCTCATATTCCCCAACATCCCCTTTACACAGTGAACCAGAAACCTAAATCGCTCGATATCACCATTGTAAAAACAGTTCTTAAGTTCATCCAACTTTGGAGGAAACTCCTCCAAAAAGACCTTTATCAACCTTTTTCTCAATCCTTCATCCGTAAAGGTCTCTTTAAAAAGTTTCAAGTCGGCTTCTAAAAAGTCTATAGGTTCATCAGTCAGAAACATAAATTCAACACTCCCCAGATACTTCCACCCTGTTCCTACCCCTATTTTTTGCCTGATAAAGAGCCACATCGGCATCATGGATTAGCTGATCAACATTCCTGCTCTCACAAAGGCAGGATAATCCAATGCTGGTAGTAATATTTATTAGACCTGCTGATGTCTTTATACCTGACTCTTCCAAAGAGGATCTTATCCTTTCCATCACCATAAAACCTGTCTCTTTCGTAGTTTTAGGCAGTATTACGATAAACTCCTCTCCACCGAATCTACCCACCACATCATACTTCCTTATACAATTTCTGATAAGTTGGACAAACCCCTTTAGTATCTCATCCCCCACGATATGCCCATATATATCGTTTACACTCTTGAAGTGATCAAGATCCAAGAGCCCTACACACAGCTCACTCTTCTCCCTAACAGATCTGTATATCTCCGCCGATAGGATCTCCATCAATGCCCTACGGTTGAATGCTCCTGTGAGGTAATCGGTTCTCGATATCTCCTCGATCTCCTGCTTTGCCAACTTAAGTCTTTTTATAAGATCTATGACCCTTGAACCAGCCCTGTATCTCAGGATAAACTCATTCTCATCTATCGGCTTAAAGATAAAATCATCAGCACCACACACCATGCTCTTGCTGAAGATCTCCTTGCCCAATTTGTGAGTGATGAGTATAAAATATGTATAATCTAAGCTTCCCTGCTCCTTCTCTCTGATCTTTTGACAGATATCAAAACCGCTAATATCCGGCAATATCAGATCACAGATCACTATATCGAATCTTTCATTTTCTAAGAGATTAAGACCATCATAACCATTTTTCGCATAGTGCAGTTCATGCTGGTAGCATTCCAAGTATGAGAATATGATCTCTCTTACAATCGGATCATCATCTATGAGCAAGACTTTCATAAGATACCTCTATTTTGGAATTATTATATATAAAATTTTCTAAAATGTAAAGAACTGTTTCAACCCCGTTTGTTAAAAATAGATTCTACTATATTATACCTGTAATCGAAGATTGCATCAAGTTTTTTTGAAATGTAGGGGTAAAGGATCTCACCAAAGATTCCATAAGGTATGATATAGTCCACCTGATCGATCATTTCTATGTATCCATCCATCTGTTTGAAAAAGTGCTTATGATGCCAGAACTTGTATGGTCCGAATCTCTGCTCATCCACGAAATAGAAAGGCTCATCCACATGGGTGATCTCCGTGATCCATTTCACCGGTATCCCCAAAATAGGTGATACTCTGTATTCGACGATCATCCCTGGATACATCTTTTTTGGCACATCGGTAATCACGACAAAATTCAGCCAATCTGGAGTTATTGTTGCCAAATTCAAAGGTGAGGAGAAAAAATCCCACACCTCTGACAACTCTGCATAGATATGCTGCTTTCTGATAAGTGTATTAAGCTTCATTTAGCCAAATTTGAGTAGAAACGGGAAGATCGTTGTAAGAAAGGATACAATTGCCGTTAATGATCCAGTGAGCATCAAAATACCGATGAGTATTAGAAGACCACCTGCGATCTTTTCAACTATAACTACATATTTCGAAGCCTTCTTTAGCCCTCCAATGACAAACCCCAACGCAACCGCAGAAAGTAAAAACGGTATCCACAAACCCAAAGAGTAAACAAAAAGCATCAGGATCCCTTGTGATACTGTGTTCTCCTTTGCCGCCAAAGACAACACACCCGCCAGAATCGGACCAACGCAGGGTGTCCAACCCAATACAAACGCCACACCCAAAAGAAACGCCTCCACGAAAAAGGGTGCATTGATCTTCTTGTAGTTCCACTTCTTTTGAATGAGAAGTTGATTGATTTTATACAACCCAATTAAATGAATTCCAAGAATGATAACGATAACCCCTGCTATCTTTTCAAAGTAAACCCGATACTCGTTGAGGATCCTACCCACACCGGTGGCAGAGGCACCCAACGCCACAAACACAAGGGTAAACCCCAAACCGAAAAATACCGCACCCAAAAACGCCTTTAATTTAGCACCCTTACAACCCTGAGTGGTAAGACAGTCGATACTCTCTCCAGAGATAAAAGAAATATACCCCGGCAAAAGGGGTAAAACACAAGGGGAAAGAAAGGTAAGTAGTCCAGCCAAAAAAACACCGTAAAATGTCAAATCATGCATAGCCATCACCAGATTTTTTTTGGTTTAATATAGTTTTTTGAATACCTATGTCAAGATACTATTGATTTTTTCACGGATGGAACATATTTTTAAGCTTATGAGCGATACTAAAAATAAATCTGAAGAGATGAGGATAAAAGCAAAATACAAGGAACTGATCCTAAAGGGTAAAATCAAACTCCCTTTGGATGCCGCAAAAAAGCTTACAGGACCTGATACAGCCTACCATTTGTACAAGACAAAGTCCAACAACAACAAATAGGACAACAAAGGATTTACTCTAACTTTTTTACATCGAAAGTTTTTGGTAATTTTGGGTACTCCTCCTGCGGTTCTAAATAGAGTTTCCAACCATTCTCAAGAATAATTACCCCACCAAAAACACCATTCTGCTTGATTTCGACAATTTTAGATTCCAAATCTTTCTTTGGAACATACGCATAAAGCCCATCATTCTTTTTATTTATCGTTACCTTCATAATCTCTCTCCATCGATTTTAAGAAAGGGGGATACACCCCCTTTTATCTAACTATATCGTAATTTGGCGAATCTTTAGTCTTTTCATCGATATCGTCGAGGATCTTATTAACGATCCATGTCAACAGATTCACTCCACCTTTATACCCTATGATGGGGTATCTGTGCAGATGGTGCCTATCAAAGATCGGAAAACCGATCCTGATGGAAGGGATCCCCGTATCCTTAGTGAGAAGCTTTGCAAAAGTATTCCCAAGGATATAATCCACAGGATTACTGAACAAGAGGGAGCGAAGATGCCACATATCCTTGCCCACATACACCTCGCATTCATCCTCCACCTGAAAAGCAGAGAAGATCTGCTTTATCTCCTTTTCAAACTTCTTAGTGGCATTAGTCACAAGCACTATCTTTGGAATACCACCGAGTTCTAAGATAAATCTCGTAAGTCCAAGAGCAAGATCCGGATCACCATTAATTGCAAATCTCTTACCATAAATATGGTAGTAAGAATCTGCAATAGCGTCCACCAATTGCCCTCTTTCAACGGCTAAACCCTCAGGGATATCCTTACCCGTTAGATCTTTTATCGCCATGATCAGTTCGTCAGAACCAGAAAGTCCGATCGGGTTTACCACTTTTGTATTCTGCCCCCACTGATTTTTAATATGCTCGATCGTCTTACTCATCGAATACTTCTGTAAAAATATCGTACCTGCTGCACCGGGGGCTTTCTTTAAAGTATTCAGATCGGTACCACCCCTATACATCTTGTAATGCCCATCTGCTGGAGAGTTTAAAACTTCTGATGGATCACTGATGATATTCAGTTTGACACCAAAAAGGTTGGCGATCCTTTTTATCTCATCGTAGTCACCTAAGTAAGTGTCGAAACCAACAAACAGATTAATAGCATCATGCCCTTTGCACCCCTCAACCCCAAATGTCCTCACAAAGGAGTAGAGCATATTGTCATACCCTGTGATATGGGAACCAACAAAAGATGGGGTATGAGCCGTCACTACGGGGAGATCCTCGGGTATATCCCCATTCTTTTTAGCATTGTTCACAAAAGCATCGATATCATCTCCAATGACCTCAGCCATGCAGGATGTGCAAACAGCAATTACACCGGGTTTGTAGAGGGTATACGCATTTTTGAGACCCTCATACATATTATTGTGTCCACCAAACACTGCCGCATCCTCTGTCATAGAATCCGATACCGCAGGGAATGGCTCTTTAAAATGTCGAGAAAAGTGCGATCTAAAGTAAGCAGCACACCCCTGAGATCCATGAAGATATGGTAGCGTATCCTTAAACCCAATAGAGGCATAAAAGGCGCCAAGGGGTTGGCATGCCTTGAGGGGGTTGATCACCAATGCTTCCCTTTTAAAATTCTTCTCCTTGTACTCCTCTGTCTTTGTATATTCTATCGTCTCTTCTATCGTCTTTTCATCGTAGGGTGCTTCATACTGCTTCTTGTTTGAGAAGAGATCCTGATAACTTTTCTCTTTAAACATGCTTATATTGCATATTTCTGCACAGCTTTTCATAGTATACCTCCAATTTAGCTCCACGGTGGGGAGATCTTTTTCCATATATACCCATTCACCGCCATATCCACATCCTTTGCAAAGATCTCAAACCCATCTATCCCGTGATATGGACCAGAGTAATCCCATGAATGCATCTGCCTAAAAGGGACACCAGCCTTCTGAATCTGATACTTCTCTTTTATACCCGATCCAAAAAGATCCGGTTTTACCTTTTCTATGATCTTCTCCAATTCATACTCAGTCATATCATCCACAATTACGGTGGTACCTTCCAAGTACTCCAGCGTTCTTTGATAGTCGTCGTTGTGGGCAAATTCGTATCCCGTTAAAACCACATCCATACCTAAGTCTTGAAATGCTGGCATGATATGTCTTGGCCTTAAACCACCCACATAGAGAACCACCTTTTTACCTTCCAATCTTCTCCTATACTTCGCCACGATACTGTCCAACTTCGGTTTGTACACCTCATTAATGAGATACTCAGTTTTCTCCTGTATCTTTTCATCGAAGTGTTCTGCTATCTTTCTCATACTTTTGAATATCTGAGTTGGACCAAAAAAGTTAAACTCTATCCAGGGTACACCAAACTTCTCCTCCAAATATCTTGCAATATAGTTCATCGAACGGTAGCAGTGCAAAAGTACAAGTTTGGAGTTTTTAATATTTGCAAGCTCACTAAGGGTGCAGTCCCCCGTTGATTGAGAGATCACATTGAGCCCCATATCTTCCAATATCTTCCTCGAACTCCACGCATCACCACCGATATTATAGTCCCCCATCAGTGCCACATTGTAGGGGGAATCTGCCACAGCAACACCCTCGACACCTTTTTCATAGATCCAGTCCCTCAAAGCATCATTGGCTATATGGTGCCCCAAAGATTGGCTAACACCCCTAAAACCTTCACACCTCACAGGCACGATCGGTTTACTGATCTCTTCAGACTTTTTCCTCGCCACAGCCTCTATATCATCACCTATTAGTCCGATTGGGCATTCAGATTGTATCGTAATACCTCTATTTAATGGGAACATCTCCTGAATCTCATCGATCAGTTTTTCAAGCTTCTTATCCCCGCCGAATACAATATCCTTCTCCTGAAAATCTGAGGTGATATGCATTACTCCGAAGCTATTGATCCCCGTTATGCCGTTGTAGTAGTTTCTTCTCGTACCCCACGAATACTGTCCACAACCCACCGGACCATGACTTATGTGCACCATATCCTTGATAGGTCCCCATACAACCCCTTTGGAACCAGCGTATGCACAACCCCTTATCGTCATCACACCCGGTACACTTTTTCTGTTCGATTTTATAGAGCAACTGGTATCATCCTTTTCCACTACGGCAATATGTTTTTCTCTCGTTTTCTTAGCCTTTTCAGGATAACCAGCAAGTATATCCTCCACAAATACCTTGAGGTTCTCTTTCGTTCTTTCCATAATAGCCTCCATTTAAAGGGGAAGAGTGCTCCTCCCCTTAAAAATTATGCACTCTTTGCTACACCGATATTGGTGGCATCCTCTTTTATAATTCCGTATTCTATAAGGAGATCTTCCAGCTCCTGCATTGTCACCGGCGTAGGTATGACAAACAGTTTGTTGTTGATGATCTTATTTGCCAGCGTTCTGTATTCGTCTGCCTGTTTGCAACTTGGGTCATATTCTACCACCGTCATCCTTCTCAACTCTGCATGCTGAACTATGTTGTCCCTCGGTACAAAATGTATCATCTGAGAGGAAAGCCTCTTTGCAAGCTCGGTAACGAGTTCTCTTTCCCTATCGGTTTTCCTCTCGTTGCATATAAGTCCGCCCAACCTTACACCACCGGAGTTGGCATACTTCAATATCCCCCTCGAGATATTGTTTGCCGCATACATTGCCATCATTTCTCCAGATGTTACGATATATATCTCCTGAGCCTTGCCCTCTCTGATAGGCATCGCAAAACCACCACACACAACATCACCCAAAACATCGTAGGATACGAAATCTAAATCATCCTCGTATGCACCTTCCTCTTCAAGGAAGTTTATAGCGGTAATAACACCCCTACCAGCACACCCAACACCGGGCTCAGGACCGCCAGCTTCCACACATTTTATCCCCAAAAAACCTGTTTTCAACACATCATCAAGCTCCAAGTCCTCCACAGATCCAGCCTCAGCAGCAAGCTCCATAATAGTTGCCTGTGCCTTTGTGTGTAGTATCAACCTTGTAGAGTCAGCCTTTGGGTCGCATCCCACTATCATCACCTTCTTACCCATCTCTGCCATTGCAGCTATGGTATTCTGACTTGTGGTGGACTTACCTATTCCACCTTTTCCATAAAATGCTATCTGTCTTAGTTTTCCCATAAAAACCTCCTTTCTTATGAAATAAAAGAAATCAATTTGTATGCCAGAAAATGAAAGCAATATTTATCAGATAGTTATAAATTGTATCTTTTTGTGACGAGTATTTGTCAATCTGTTTGGTAAACTATTTTACAATTTGTAATAAAAAGAATATCTAATAGTAGGTGATCTTGGTATCGTAAATGCCACCTAAAACGATTATCTCCATCTCCCCAGAAAACTTGATGGTGGGTAGTACATTGTGGAAAAAGACGATCTTTGTGAAAGGTACCTTTATCTCCATTATGTAATCTCCAAATGTATCAGACACTTCTCTATCCAAAGAGAAGGAGGATACATTGTTTAGTAGAATGGTGACTTTCTTTTTGCTTTTTTCTAAGACATTGTACTCCTCTATGCTATTTACTCCACGATAAAGTGTAATATAGGGGATGAAATTTCTAAAAAACCTTTTAATAACAAATTGTGTATAGGTATATAGGAGATCCAGTTGATACTCTATAAGATTTGAAGAGGCACTTGTATTCATCCTATCTTTGAGGTATTCGTAGTAAGCATTCGACTCTATGGAGTCTATCTTCTGCTTATGAAAGGTTGGGACAATGCCAAACCTCGACTCAACCCACCCTTTCAGCACAGCCCCCTCAGGTCTATTGGAATCGAAGAGCCACCCTCTTAGGATCTTGCTATAACTATTGACATATTTATTCTTTATCTTTTCATTCAGATGAAAAAGCTCCACCATGTACCTATCGAAAATCTCGGCAGCCTCTTCTATATTTTCGCATTCAAGAACCCTATTAAAAAGATCCTTATGATACTCCAACACCCCATCGATAGTCAGTTCTGAAGACTCATCGACGAAATTGTTGTATTCTTTACAGGCGATAATAAAGGACGGCAGATTGGCTTTATTTTTTGGATGGCAATAATTTTGCAATATCTCCATAGAGATATCATAACAAAAAACCAGGATGAGTCAATGGAAAATAGATTTTACGATAGATCGTTAGCAGCATATATAGGTTTTGCCATCGGAGATGCCTTTGGTGCCACCACCGAATTTATGACACCAAACGAAATAAAAGCTAAATATGGCACATTAAAGGATATCGTAGGTGGAGGGTGGTTAAATCTCAAAGCAGGTGAGGTTACAGATGACACGGAACTATGCTTAGCAATAGGAAAGGCAATGATAAAAAAAGGTCATTACGATACAAAGGAGATAGCAGAATCCTTCGTAGAATGGATGAAAAGCAAACCTGTGGATATAGGAAACACCACACGATTGGGTATCTTAAGATATTTGAAAAAAGGTGAACTCTACGCAAAACATGATGAATACTCTGCAGGAAACGGTGGGCTGATGCGGGTGATCCCCATCGTTATCCACGGCAAAAGTGATATTGACGGGATCATCGAAAGATCGATAGATCAGTCCAAGATTACCCACAACAATCCACTGTCTGACCTGAGTATCGAGATATATTGTAAAGTTTTAAACTTACTGCTAAACTCTGGGAAAAAATTGGATGCATTGGATGTAGTATCCCATTTTATAAGAAAAAATCCGATCTTTAGCTTTAGCCGATATAGAGGGGAAAATAGTGGTTATGTGGTAGACACAATAAAATCAATCTTCCATTTCTACTTCGATGGAGACTCCTTCGAGGACACTATCATAAATGTGGTAAACAACGGTGGAGATGCAGACACCATTGCCGCACTCACAGGGGCATTGGCAGGAACCACCTACGGACTTGAATCTATCCCTAAAAAGTGGATCAAAAAGATGAACAAAAATGTATTAGATGACATTCACAAACAAACAAGGTTTTTGGTTGACCTAAGCCCTTAAACTATCATACCCCATCTGCTCCAATAACCCCTTCTTTTATGATCTTATCCATATAATCTTCCAATTGCTCTATTTCTGTGAATCCAAAGTTTTGTAGGGTTCTGAGATGCTTTAAAATCAATATCCTATTACCACTGTATACCGCAACTTTACCAAAACCTTCTCTGCTTATGTCAACAATACAGTTTACCTCTTTGTTGAGTTTCTCTTCAATTATCTGAGCTACGGTTTCAAAAATCAATCTCACTGAAAAGATCACCCGATCATCCAAATCCTTGAAGGTTTCCTCAAAACTCTTTTTAGTTTTAAAAAAATACTTCGAGATCACCTCTTCATCGGTGAGATTTTTCAGAGTACCGAAACTATCAAAGGATCTCAACTTTTCCACAAGTTTTGCACAATTAGGCTTCATCATAGAGGATTTTTTTCAACCACAAAGGTGGATTTTTAAACTTTTCCTGCATAGAACCGATGATACTCTCTATGGTGTTGTCCTCACTCACCTTAACGGGAAAGATCTTATTCTTTATAACCTTTGCCGCTGCAGGACCACCAATCTGAGTAAAATATACAATTTTACAGTCGGATATCTGCTCAATCTTCCTATCGATGGTATCGAGATGTTCAGATTTTGGATCGGTTTTGAAGGACTGTCTTGTTTCTAAATATTTGTAGTCATTCTGATCCACATCGTAGATATATATCGTTTCAGCCTGACCGAAATGGTCATTTACGAAAACTCCATCACTACTGCAAAATGCAATCTTCATATTTGACTCCTTTATAGTTTTTATAAACATAGCTTCTCTCTTCTGTGTGCTTCAAAGCAAAATTTGCGATATCTATCAGAAAATTTAATGTTCCCTCATACCCAACAAATTTTTTGAGAGGATACCCTATCTGATTTTTCACAGGGAACCCTATCTGGTAAAGGTATTTATCGTATTTTTCGGATATAAGCTCTCCGTGTGTATTGGTGATTAGAATATCAATATCTTTGGCTCTCTTTTCAAAATCGTAGAGATCCCCAACATAGTAGTCTGGTATCAACTCATCTAAATCTTTTCTCTTATAGGTCGTCGCACAATTTACAACATTTATCCCCAACTCCTCTTTTAAAAAATAATAAATGGCATAGAGAAGGTCTGGCTCCGACGCTACCCCTACCTTTACATGGCTGAAGTAAAAATGGGCATCTAATATCGTATCGATCAACCTGTTTCTGAAATTCAATACCCTTTTGTTGGGTTTCCTCCCCGATATAGTGTAAAGGAGATCAAAAAATTCATCCGTCCATTTAAGACCCATAAGTGAGGGGATCAATGTGGTACTGATATTTTTATCCTCAAAGTTCTTCAAAATCTCCAAAGTAGAATACCCAATACCCAAAGTGACAAGAGGTTTCTTCATTTTTTTCTGATACTTTGTTCCTCCCGTGGGCAATTTATAATAGAAGTTATTTATTCCCCCCAAGGTTTCAGATATATCTGGCATAAAAACAGCATCAAGGCCAAAACCTTCCACCAAATACTTTATCTCATCGATATCTCCGAGGGTCAGCGAAAAATTCCCAATGATCAGTACATAATTATCGGTATCATCCTCAAACTCTATCGATTTGACAATGGTACTCAATGCCTTTGAAAACCCCTTCTCTGCATCGTTGTCAAAATCCTCCGTGGGTATTACAAAGATCTCCATTTCGTTGTGTTCAGGGTATCTATTCCTAAATTCAGAAATGGCTATACCCAGTTCATCACCTCTTAACTGTGTCATCGATGTTGTCAAAAGTGCAACCCCTTTAGGATGAGAGGAATCCACAACATTCTTGATGGCATCCACCACTTCCGAGTATGAACCCATGATGGCAGATATATTGTAAACCGCTGTAGTCTGCATCGGAATTACCTCTTTGAAATGCTGAGTAAGAATATTCTTTATAAATGCAGTACACCCTTGGGAACCATGGTGGAGAGGTAAAAATCCATCAAACCCCAACACTGCCACTGTAGCACCTAACAACTCACTTTTCTTCAATGGATTTATCGACATTTTCATATATCCTCCAGAAAAAGAGGTTTTCTATTCACCGTTTTCCATACAGGGGAATAGAGTGTGCTGTAGATATCCTCGGCAAGATCGAGCATCCCCTCATACCCAGCATAAGCTCTCAACCTCTCCTGATTCACATCCACATAAGGGTATCTGGCTTTCATAGAAACAAACATATTCCTACTACCAGCAATGAAAAGATCCGCATCATTCTTCTTCAATAGGTCTATGATCTTGCCACCTTCACCCTTTTCCAATAGTATCTTCTGTTTTCCTTCAAAATGTATCTTAAGCTTTTCTATGTCCAATTTTGAGGACTTCCTGATACCGCTGCCTATGACATCAAAGCCAAGTTCCTCAAGTTGCAATACCATAGACCAGCTTTTCACCCCTCCAGAATAGATGAATACCTTTTTACCTTCAAAGAGTTCTTTATATCTTTTTATCCTTTCAACGGTTTCCTCCTCTTTTCTCCTTATAAACTCATCTATCCTCTGCTTTAAGATATCATCGTTTAGCAACTCACCGATAGTTCTAAGGGTTTTAGATGTCTCTCTTATCCCGTAAAATGACCCCTCTGCATATGGTATCCCGTATTTTACCTTCATCTTTTCCGCAAGATCCATCAAAGCCCTACTACAGATAACTACTGAGCATTTGGCCCTGTGTGCATAGGCAACCTCATCATAGGTGGCATCCCCTGTGATCTTGCTTAAAACATTTACCCCCAACTCTTCAAAGTATGGCAAAACCCTCCACAACTCTCCTGCTATGTTGTAATCTGCTATTATCGAGATATCGTAGAGGGTGGTCCTTTCCGGTTCCATTGTTCCGATGACATACCTAAAAAGTGTCTCCCCAGCTGCCTTATTCCCATAGTTCTTGTTGCCGATAAATCCAGGGCTCTCCACAGGAACTACAGGTATACCTATCTCTTTTGCTGCTCTTTCACACACCTTTGTCAAATCCTCCCCAATCATATTTGTGGCACATGTGGAGTAAACAAAGATCGCTTTCGGATTAAATACCTGTTTCGACTGCAAAATAGTACCGTATAGTTTATCTTCCGTTCCCATTATTATATCCATCTCTGTTAAATCCGTTGTCACACCATATCTATACAAAGCCCCCACCGTTGATCTTGTGCCTCTGTTATTCCAACTACAGGTGATGCATGTAGATGTAGAATGAACTACATGTACAGCATCCGCTATCTGTATCAGTGTAATCATTGCTCCATCGAAAGCACATCCACCCACAGCGGCCCCGGGAGTTGGCTTTGCACAATCCCTCTTTATCTTACCTTTTTTGTTTAGTTGGCAATTGGTATTCACCTTAATATCCACTACGCCCATAACTCACCTCTTAAAATACACAATCGCAAGATTTATGCCTTAAAATTTTATTACAGATTGTCCAAAATCTGATCTTTTTTTGACACTTTTAAACAATTTGTCATCTTTTTCACCATTTTAAGATTGGCATCCTCTTTGTTTTAGATGTTTTTAGGAGGTGCTACTATGGGATTTAGGACATATAAAACAAAAGGTGGGTATGAGTACACACCACTGTATGTAATGAAACTTGATAGTGAAAAATGTATCGGATGTGGTCGTTGCTACAAAGCTTGCCCTCAGGGTGTGTTGGCATTGGAAGAGGATGAGGATAGTGGAAAATCTTACATGACTATAGCAGATGACGCCAAATGTATCGGTTGTCAGGCTTGCAAGAAGGCATGTCCAAAAGGGTGCTTTACTCTACAGGCACTGACAGAGTAAGATTAGATCTTCTTTACTTCGATGTTAAGTTTTGAAATTCTGTAGTTGAGTTGGCGAAGAGTCATGCCTAAATACCTCGCAGCCTTTGCCTGTACCCAACCACACTTTTCAAGAGCCTCGATGATCATCTCCTTTTCAGATGTAAAGACCCTCTTATGCTCCCGTATCATCCTGTCTGATTTTTCTTCTTCCTCTTCGATCTGTTTTACTTCTTCTACCTCAAAACTGCTCTCTTTAACCCCGTATGACTGTTCGTTTAATGTACCACACAATGAGCAGTGTAGCGCTTCTTCCGAAATTATGTTGGATTGAGTATTAAAGTATGCCCTTTCTATACAATTTTCCAACTCTCTAATATTACCCGGGAAATTACACCTCATAAGACCCTCAATAAATTGTGGAGTCAACTTCTTGTTGAGTTTATATTCTCTGTTTAGTTTAGATACTATAAAGTTTGCCAAATCGGGTATATCCTCTTTTCGCTGTCTTAGAGGTGGAAGATATATAGTAAAAACATTAAGTCTATAATAAAGATCCAATCTAAAATTCCCTTTATTTACCTCTTCGAGCAAGTTCTTATTTGTAGCCGCAATGATCCTCACATCCGCCTTTATAGTAGAGGTACCCCCCACTCTTTCAAACTCCTTCTCCTGTATCATCCTCAAAAGTTTACTCTGGAGACTTAAAGGCATATCCCCTATCTCATCGAGAAACAGCGTCCCACCATTGGCCATCTCAAATTTACCCTTCTTCTGTGAAATTGCCCCGGTGAAAGCACCTTTTTCGTATCCAAAAATTTCACTCTCCATCAGTTCCGATGGTATTGCAGCACAGTTTATCGCTATGAATGGACCCTTAGCCCGATTGCTATTGTAATGAATAGTTTTCGCTACCACCTCTTTACCTGTTCCACTCTCACCGATCAGTAAAACAGGAGACTTAGACTTCGTCACCACAGTGATCTGTTCTAAAACAGACCGCATCGCCTTGCTTTTACCGATAAGCCCTTTGAAATTATATTTTTCCATCACCTGCATCATCAGTCTGTCATGGGATTCCTGTAAGTTTGATATCTCCTTGTTGATCTTGTTCATCTTGCTGATATAATTCCCTAACATATTGGAGATTATACTCAAAAGATCAAATTCGGTCTTTATATTTATCAACTCAGATAGATTTTTATCTACGGCCAACACTCCATATTTTCTATTATGATTATCCTTAATGATAACCGCATAAAACGCAGTCTCTTCATAGAGAAAATCCCTATTTATCTTGTTCAAAAAAGTGGGCTCCTGACTGATATCTGGGATCATCATCGAAATCCCGAGTTTGAAAACTCTCCCCACTACCCCTTCACCAGGCTTATAATGAATCATTTTCAGTGTTTGCGGATCTAATCCGATGGCTCCCTTTACAAAAAGGAGATCCGATGTATCATCATAGATCAAAATCATCCCCCTTTTCAGATTCATGTAATCGGCGAAGATATCCATCACCTTTTGAAACGGATTGGAGATCCTCTCTTCGTCCAGCAGTATCTTACTGATATTATAGAGGGTTTCAAATGCCAATTTGTAAAATCTTATCTTTTCATTGTGAATCATAATACAGAAAATTCAGTAATAGGATTATTATTGTTTATTACATTCAACACATATCTGATATCTCTAAATACCAGAATATCCTTTCCCTTCATCAAACAGTAAGCATCCTTTCCCGTTTCTAAATCACCTTTAATCACATCACAGGTAGGCATTAAAACTGAAAATACTCTTTTTCCACTCCTCAAAGTGATCCCCGACATCAACTCACCCATGTCTATCTCCACAACAGTTGCCTTAAAAAGAGCATAGTTTTTCATAGTTCCCTCCATTTCTTAAATAACCGTTTTCTCATGTAACATACCAACGGCATCTGCCCTACACTGCTTGCAATGCTTCATCACCTTTGAGGTTCCTCCCATCTTGAGAGCCGACTCGACCCTTGCAAGCATCAGGTCTGCTTCAGAGGGAGGCTTTATACCAGATCTACTAAAAAATGTAGATCTATCTTCGGGGTGGATCAGGGGGATTATGTTATGTATAAAGCCTCCATACCTCTTTATTATCCTTGCTATTGAAGATATCTCAGCAGAATTTATGCCAGGTATAAGAACGGTATTCACCTTTACAATTACACCCTCATTTACAAGCAGGCTCAGTGCTTCGATCTGTCTTTCTATCAATATCTTAGCACCTTCTTCCCCCTTGTATGTCCTATTGTCCGTCTTTACATACTTATAAATATTACTGCCTATTTTTTCATCAACGGCATTTATCGTGATTGTAATATGTTCAATTTTCAGAAATTTTATCTCTTTTATATACTTGGAAAGTTCTAATCCATTCGTACTCAAGCATAGATTGATACCATCATCTATATTTCTAATCATCTCAAAGGTTTTTAGTGTTTCATAAGGGTTTGCCATCGGATCCCCGGGACCAGCAATACCTACCACTGAAAGATTTTTCAAAATAACCTTGTACTTAAGAAAAATTTCAACGGCTTCATCTGGAGTAATAACTTTACTTGTCACACCGGGTCTTGACTCATTCACACAATCAAACTTTCTATTACAATAGTTACACTGAATATTGCACTTCGGAGCAACAGGAAGATGTAATCTCGCATATTTCTTATGGGCTTTTTCGCAATAGCATGGATGATTCTTTATCTTTTCTCTGATAGGATCCAAAGTTTTCATATCACACTCCACAAATTTTTATTCGACCAATCAACAAATTAGATGCCAGCAGTTTTGTAAACCTTTTTACAATTTATTTGGCATAGAAAATGTACTGATCGAAATTACAAAAGGAGGTTGATATGACCCGTATATTTATCGATGATACCACCTTGAGAGATGGAGAACAGACACCAGGTCTTTTGATGACAAAAAAAGAGAAGATAAGAATAGCAAAACTCTTGGATCAACTTGGTGTTGATGAAATAGAAGCTGGATTTCCAGCATCGGGAAAACAAGCATTGGAGACTTTCTCCGCAATAAAGTCCTTAGGGCTCAGAGCAAAGATTCTTGCATGGAATAGGGCAACCATCGATGATGTAAAAAAATCGATATCTGCAGGGGCAGATAGAGTGGAGATCTCCCTCCCTGTTTCGGACATCCAAATAGGTAAAAAATTAAACAAAAATCGATCTTGGGTGTTAGAACAATTGAAAAGGGTATTAGACTTCTGTAAAACCAACAATCTTTACATATCAGTGGGCGGTGAGGACTCTTCAAGGGCTGATATGTCATTTTTATTACAATTTGTAAATACCGCCGAAAAGTATGGTGCAGATCGATTTAGATTTTGTGATACAGTAGGCATACTCGATCCATTTAAAACTTACGAAATTGTAAAAGAGATAAAATCATCCACAACATTACCAATCGAGATCCATTTTCACAACGATTTAGGAATGGCCGTGGCCAATTCCATCGCCGCAGTGAAAGCAGGTGCCACCTACATAAATACAACAGTGTTAGGTTTGGGCGAGAGGGCTGGAAATGCATCTTTGGAAGAGCTCACCGTTGCTTTAAAGGTCTTAGGTGATCATGAAGTAAGCCTAAACTTCAAAAATTTAACAGACATAACCACCGAGATTTCAAAAATATTGAAGGTTCACATCCCATTTAACAAACCGATAATAGGCAGAAACGCTTTTAGGCATGAGTCTGGAATGCATGTAGACGGGGTTTTAAAATCCCCGGAAAACTACGAACCTTACAATCCAGAAATGATAGGTAAAACGAGAGATTTTTCCTTAGGAATTACGAGTGGGAGATCATCGGTAATCTATCTTTTAAACAAATTAGGGTTCGATCTGAATAAAGATCATATATCGGAATCTATACTCGATATAACAAGATACATATTCTCGCTGAAAAAGAGGCTCAGATTTTTTTGAAAATGTATAAAATAAAAAAAGTATCTGGCAGCGACCTATCTTC
>FMSI01083637.1_pt1 | contig 36942 bp, 36 predicted proteins | sample 1504471 | NCBI WGS metagenome assembly FMSI01 (sample SAMEA4475357, study PRJEB15587) | soil metagenome | biome: Soil; feature: Field | place: India | collected 2015-03-11 | depth 0 m
GAGAGAGAGAAGCAATAATTTTTAATCGAACTTGACGAAAAATGGCTTGAATTAAAAATCCAAAGGATGAAAAATCTTTTAAAAATTGCCGAGCCTGACAAAGCAAATAAATTGTAGGGATTGAAAAAAGAAATTGTGGGAGGAGGAAAACAGATAGAAAAACCACGATTAATATTTTTGCCTATAAAGATTTATTGAAATAAAATTAAGTTTTAGTAATGAACGAATTTTATCAGCTTGGAAAGGGAGAATTAAAGAGGAAAGTTTTTTTAGGTGGGTCTTTTATGCTTTTAAGGCAGGGCTTGAGTATATTGATAAGTCTTTTTGGGGTTGTTCTTATGACCCGTTGGATAGGACCTTCCAATTACGGAATTTACAATTCGGGGATGGGAATCTATCTTTTTATTTACTATTTAGCTCAGTTTGGAGTGAATGTTTACCTTGTAAGGAAGGAAGGAGAGATAGAAGAGGAAGAATACAATCAAGCATGGACATTTCTAATAGTTGTTGGACTGGCTGCTATTCTAGTATCAGAAACATTAATCCCCTTTATCGGGAAATGGGTGAGACTGGAGGGGTTTGAGAAGGTTTCAATGGTAATATTCCTCTGCTATCCTATTTCCCTTGCAAATATTGTTCCTATTTCAAAGCTTGAAAGGGAGCTGAACTATAAAAGGGTTGCTCTAATAGAGCTTTTTGCTCAGATAATTTATTATGCAATTGGTTTACCCCTTGCCTTTTCAGGATTTGGAGTATGGGCTCCAGTTGCGGGATGGTGGGCTCAGCAGATTTTTGTTGTAATCCTCTCTTCAATATCAGCGAAATATGTACCGAAATTTTATTTCAGGGCAGATATTCTCAGAAATATTCTTGGTTATGGTCTCAGTTACTCCATTTCCTTCTGGATATGGCAGTTCAGAAACCTAATAAATCCATTGATTGTTGGAAGGTTCTTGGGATCATCCGGTGTCGGATATGTTGCCCTTGCAATAAGGATTGTTGAGATACTTACATTTGCAAAGGGTGTTGTATGGAGAATCTCCATTGCTGTTATGGGTCGTTTGCAAAATGAAAGAACGCGTATTTTAGAAGTTATAAATGAAGGGATGAGGATCCAACTTCTTGCAATATTTTCCCTTGTCCTTCCCTTTTCTATTTTTGCTAAATGGATTGTGCCTTTGTCTTTTGGAAGCAAATGGATTCCAGTCCTTCAAATATTTCCCTTTATTGCTCTAAGTTACATTGTGAATTCAGCTTTTTCCCTTCACTCATCAGCCCTTTATACCCTTGGAAAAAACAGGGAAGTTGCCATATTCCATGCCATCCATATACTTCTCTTTGCAGGAAGCTCATTAATATTTATTCAATTTTTTGATTTAATTGGTTATGGATTTGGAGAGATGATTGCTTTTCTCAGTTATGCAGTGATTCATATTTTCCTTGTCAGAAATGTTGGAAAGGTCAACTATTCAATACCATTTTTATGGCTAATCTCCCTTTCCCTACCTCTTTTTCAGGAGAGCTTTGGAATTTTCATATATTTAACAATCCTATTAATCTTTGTTTTTCCATTGAGCAGAAAAGAACTTCTTAAATATTCAAAAACTCTCAAGGAAATAGTCTTTGAAAGATTGAATTCCTTTAAAAAAAAAGAGAACACTATTTTTTAATCTTTGGGTGGAATATAATATTTATGGGAGTTCTAAATGGCTGAGCTCTTAGTAAGCGTTATTATAAACAATTACAATTATGACAGGTATTTAAAAGAAGCCATTGAAAGTGCTCTGAATCAGAGTTATGAAAGAAAGGAAATTATTGCTGTAGATGATGGCTCAACTGACAAATCAAGGGAAATAATTAAAAGGTATGGAGATAGAATAATACCTGTTTTAAAGGAAAATGGGGGGCAGGGTTCTGCGATGAATGCGGGTTTCAGGGTCTCAAAGGGAGAGTGGGTCTGTTTCCTTGATTCCGACGATGTATGGATTCCCGATAAGATTTTAAAGGTAGTGGAAGTAACAAAAAAGAATTCCGATGCGATTATGATTTATCACAGGGTTCAACCAATTTCTTCATCTGGAGAATATATTGAAAATCCCATCCCATCAAAACTTTTTAGAGGTAATATTGAAAAAAAAGTTATTAGAAGCGGAGGATGGTGGATGTATTCTCCAAACTCTGCCATTTGTTTCAGGAGAGATTTCCTTGAAAGGGTTATGGATATTCCTGAAGAGGAGTTCAGAATTTGTGCAGATGCATATCTTTCTGACCTTGCGCCATTCTTCGGAGAGATTGATTTTGTTGATGAAGTTCTTGCCTTTTACAGACTTCATGGGTCCAATTACTGGAACAGGGAGGAAAGGGTAAAAGAGACGAGAGAATCAATGCTTTCCTATCTTGAGATGTATAAAAAAAGGGTTAATTCCCTCAACAAAACTTTTGAAAGATTGGGGATCGAAAAGAGAGTATCCCTTGAAAATCACTTGCCCTATCAGAGATTGAAATTTCTCCTCGGGTTAAAAATTTCAATTCCAAAACTCTTTAAAAATGCGATTTCCTTTCCCTATCACGAAACTTTTTTGGAAAAAATAAGGGCGGTTGCATGGATTTTTAAAACTATTTTATTGAAAAGGAGGATAAGATTAAAATAATTTCTTTCCCTGCCTTTTCAAATAAAAATGAGAATCCTTATAACTGGCTTCTTTATACAAATATCATGAATTTAGGCGTCACTGTTGAGGAATATTCTCCGCTGAAAATCTTAATTAAAAAATATGATATTTTCCATATCCACTGGCCCGAAAGATTCATCGGAAGTCCAGTTTTTCTAAAAGCCTTATTAAAAACTCTTTTCTTTCTTTTTATCCTTTTAATCGCCCGAATAAAAAAAACAAAGATTTTCTGGACAGTGCATAATTTAAAGAGCCACGAGAATTATCATCCTAAACTGGAGAATTTTTTCCGTAAATTTTTTGTCCGTATGATTGACGGCTACATAAGTCTTTCGGAAGAAGCGGATTCAATTGCGAAGAAAACACTCCCTGAAATTCAAGGAAAAAAAGGTTTTATAATCCCGATTGGTCATTACAGAAATTTTTATCCTGATACCTTAAACAAAGAATCTGCAAGAAAGAAATTTTCAATCCCTCCAGATAAAAAAGTTATACTCTATTTCGGATTGATAAGAAATTACAAAAAAGTTTTTTCCCTGATCAACTCTTTCAAAAAATTGAATAATGGAAATTTAATCCTGCTCATTGTTGGGAAACCTTTTAATGAAAAAATTAAAGAAGATATAGAAAAAGCATCTTCAGGAGACCGGAGAATAAAACTTGTCCTTAGATTTGTTCCCAATGGAGAAATTGAAATTTTCATGAAATCCGCTGATATAATGGTTCTACCCCAGAAGGAGGTTTTTAACTCATCCTCTGTTATCCTTGCCCTCTCCTACAACACCCCTGTCCTCGTTTCTGAAAAATTGACAGGAGAAGAGATGAAAAGAAGGTTTGGGAAGGATTGGGTTATGACCTTTGATGAGCTTTCTCCTGAGGTTCTAAAAGATGCCCTAAAGTGGATAGAGATTGAAAGGGCTCAATGGGATCCTCCGGAAGGTATGGAATGGAGTTCAATTACAAAAGAGACATTGAAGGCTTACAAATCTGTTATAACATGAGAAAGATTTTAATTATAACAGTTTATTTCCCTCCATTTTTAAACATGAGAGCTATCAGAGCATCAAAAATTTCAAAGTATCTGGAAAGGGAAGGGTGGGAGGTTTATGTTCTTACAGCTGAGGGATTGAATCTTGAAAAGGGGCTTCCTGTTGAAATTAAAGAAGAGAATATATTGAGGGTAAAATTTGAAAAAGGATCCCATTCAATTCCATTAAGCTTAAAAAAACCCCCTTTTCTTAGAAAATTTGTAAATTTTCAGGATAGATTTTTAAAATGGTGTGGGAAAGCTTTAAGGGTCGGAAGAGAAATCCTTTCTGAGAAAGAATTTTCAATTATATTAAGTTTCTCGCCACCCTACCCATCCAATCTCCTTGCTTCAAAGCTGTCCAGAGAGTTCAATATTCCATGGATTGCAGAGTTCGGGGACCTCTGGAGTGAAAATTACTATTTTAAAAGAGGATTCCCCCTTTCCATTGTTGAGAGATTGCTGGAAAAAAGAGTAATGAAAAGAGCGGTTTCCCTTATTTCTGTTTCTGAGCTTTTATGTTCCAAATTAAAAGAGAGCCACGGGAAAGAAGTTTTTCTGTTTTCCCATTTTTTCGATGAAGAGGATTTTGAAGGAGAATTTACACCTTATGAAATTTTTACTTTAACATACACAGGACATCTTTATCCCTATCAGGATTTCAAACCTTTTCTATCCGCCCTTAAAAAAATGAAAAATGAAGGCATCCTTGGAAGTATAAAAGTAAAATTTTTCTCTTATAATTATCTTGAGATTAGAAAATGGTTTAAAGATTTTTCTGATCTTCCCATTGAGATAAATCCTCAGATTCCCTACATAGAAAGTATTAGAGAACAGATGAGCTCATCTGCCCTTCTTTTCTTTTCCATAAAAAATCCCGAAAAAACTACTGAAAATCCTATTAAAGGGAAAATATTCTCTTATATTGGTTCAAGGAAACCTGTCCTTGTTGTTGGGGAGGATGAGGGCGGAAAATTTCTTGAAAGGGCAGAGATTGGAAAAATTTGCAAAAATGAGACTGAAATAAGGGAAACAATTTTAAAGTGGTGTAAAGAATTTGAAGAGAAAAAGAAAGTTACAATGAGAAATTCTTTTGACTGTGAAAAATATTCGTATAAAAATAGAATATCAGAGCTTTCAAATTATCTTGAGAGATTTTTAAAGAGATGATGGAAGTTATAATTTTCCCCCTTGTTTTTATTATTTCTCTCCTTTTTTCCCTTTATGGAACACCAATTGCAAGAAATGCAGGAATTAAGTTTGGAATAGTGGATAAACCCGATGGGGTTCTGAAATTACATGGAGAAGCAATCCCCTATCTTGGCGGATTGAGCATATTTCTTTCATTCCTTCTTGCCCTCTCTCTTATCTTTGAGTTCAGCAAAGAGATCCTCGGAATTCTTTTTGGAGGTAGTATAATTATGACTCTAGGACTAATAGACGATATCGGTAAGCTTTCTCCAAGGATAAAGTTTATAGGTGAGATTCTTGCTGTTTATATTCTTATAAAGAGTGGACTTTATATAAAGCTATGGTTCATCCCAGAATATCTCTCAATTCCCCTTACATTCCTCTGGATGATTGGTATTATTAATGCTTTTAACCTAATAGATGTTATGGACGGACTTTCAGCAGGAATTGCTTTCATTGTTGCCAGTATTTTTTTTATAATTGCACTCATAACTGAAAATCATTCTGTTGCTATAATCTCCATGGCTCTTTCAGGAGCATGTCTCGGTTTCTTGAATTACAATTACAATCCTGCATCAATTTTTATGGGAGACTCAGGCTCCCTTTTTCTCGGATTTATAATCTCTTCCATTTCAATTATGCTGGATTACACAAAGATTAATAAATTCAGTTTCATAGCACCTTTCTTTGTTCTATGGATTCCCATCTTTGAGACTGTTTTCCTTTTCTTCAAAAGACTTTCAAGAGGGGGATCTCCTTTTAAAGGTAGCAGAGACCACACTTCCATCCGTCTTAAATCTCTCTACAATTTTTCTGTTAGAAAAACTGTTGGGGTTTTCTATATTCTTTCGTTAATTTCAGGAATAACAGGGATATTAAACGTTCTCTTCTCTTTTTATTTCTCAGCAATTTCTTTTTCTTTTTTAGTTGTTTTCTCAATTGCTGGTTGGATAGTTCTTTCCAGAGCGAGGGTTTGATTTATGAAGGAAATAGTCATTGCTGGAGCAGGAATAACAGGTTTAAGCGTTGGTTATCATCTCGGAAATCTTGAATTTAAAATTTTTGAAAAGGAAAAGGAACCTGGAGGACTTGCCCGTTCAATAAAAGTTGGAGATTTTTATCTTGATTACGGAGGTCATTTCATCCATGGAAAAGACCAGTATTTTCTCGATATCCTTAAAGGTCTCTTTGGTGAAAATCTCAAAAAATGGGAAAGGAAAGCTTCCATACTTAAGGATGGAAAACTTATTCCCTATCCCTTTCAGGCAAATCTCTCCCTTCTTTCCTATCAGGAAAAATTTGAGTGTGTGAGGGATTTTATTGAGGTTTCCTTTAGGAAAAAGAAAAAACCTTCCAATTTTAGAGAATGGCTTAAAATAAATTTCGGAGAGGGGATTTGTAAATCTTTCCTTTCCCCTTACAACTCAAAATTCTGGATTTATCCCCTTGAATCTTTGAGTTATGAATGGTGCGAATGGGGTATCCCTGTCCCAAAATGGGAGGATGTCTTAAAGTCTGCTCTTGGAGAAATTATAAAGGGTCTTGGTTATAATCCAGTTATTTACTATCCAGTGGAAGGGATTGGTAGATTCCCTCTAAAAATAATGGATGGGTTTAAGGAAAAAGTTTATACTCAAAGGGAAATAGAAAATATAGACCCAAAGAAAAGAGTTTTATATTTCAAGGACGGAACTTCCATAAAATATGATTTTCTTATCTCTACAATCCCTCTCCCTGAACTGGTAAATTCTTTAAAAGAGGCTCCCTCTTCAATAAAAAAAGCTGTTTCTAAATTCAGATTTATATCTGTAGCTGTTGCCAATGCCATTGTTAAAGGGATGGATTTTGAGAATATTGATTGGATTTACATTCCTGAGGAGTGGACTCCCTTTTACAGAATCGGATTTTATTCCTTAAAAAAGGAGCCTCTCATTCCTGTATTTTCTGAAATATCCCATCTTCATGGTTCAATGGTTTCAAAGGATTCTATTTATCTTGAACTTTTTGCCCTTTTGAGAAAGCTTAACATTATTGAAAGAAAGGAGGATATTCAGTTCTTTGAGTTAATTGAAATTCCTTACGCATATGTAATATTTGACAAATTCAGGAAAAGGAAACTTCCTGAAATCCTATCTTTTCTTGAGAAGAATAAAATAATCTCCACAGGAAGATACGGTAGCTGGGATTATCTTTCAATGGAAAGGTCTTTTCTTCTCGGTAAGGAAGTGGCTGAAAAAATTAAAAAGATTATATGAGAATCAAAGTTTGTCACATCATAACTAAACTTGAGCTTGGAGGGGCTCAGAAAAACACTCTTTTTACAGTTTCAAATCTCGACCCATCAAAATTTCAAACATTTCTAATATCAGGAGAGGAGGGGATTCTTGACGGTGAGGCAAAGGAATTACTTGGAGAAAGGGCAATTTTCGTGAGGGAGATGCAAAGGAGTATAAATCCATTTTTTGATTTTATTGCCCTTATAAAACTAACTATTATTTTAAAAAAAATAAAACCTAAGATAATCCACACCCACAGTTCAAAGGCGGGTATTCTTGGAAGATGGGCAGGTTTTTTTGCGGGAGTGAAAGTTAGAATTCATACAATCCATGGATTCGGGTTCAGCCCCTTTCATCCCCTTCCAGTAAGGTGGCTCTTTATATTCCTTGAAAGAATTACATCTTTAGTTACAACTCATTTCATATGTGTTTCAAAGAATAATCTTGAGAAGGGTAGGAAATTGGGGATTATCAAAAAGGGACAGGCATCAATAATAAGAAGTGGTGTTGAAATTGAAAAATTTTTAAACGCTAGTGTAGATGCTGAAAAGAAAAAAATAGAGCTTGGAATTCCCCTTGATAAAAAAATAATTGGAATGGTTGCATGCTTTAAACCCCAGAAGGCTCCCCTTGATTTTGTAAGAATTGCAAGAATTTTAAAGGATTCAAGGGATGATGTGCACTTTATAATGATTGGAGATGGAGAGCTGAGAGAGAGAATAGAAGAGGAAATAGAAAAATTAGAGTTAAAAGAGAACTTTTCCCTTCTTGGATGGAGGAAAGATGTGGAGGAAATTTTCAAGATTGTAGATGTTTTTGTCTTAACCTCCCTCTGGGAAGGTCTTCCACAGGTCATCCCTCAAGCATATGCATCTGGAGTTCCAATGGTTGTGACCGATGTTGATGGAAATAAGGAATTTGTAGAAGATGGAATAAATGGCTTCACCTTCAAACCCCACGACCTTCATTCTGCCTCTGAGAAAATTTCAGAAATAGTTGAAAACCATGAGCTAAGAGAAAAGTTTGTAAAGGAAGGAAGAAAAAAGCTTAAAGAATTTGAAGCAGTATTTATGGTTCAATCTCAGGAAAATCTTTACAAGAAACTTTTGGAAAAAAGGCGTAAAAAAGCGGATGTTTGACTTGGAAAATTTTTCAATCTAAAATTAAATTAATTATTATGAAGAAAGGAAAATTTTATTTTTCTCCATTCAAATTTCTCCTTTACATTCCCTTTATATTATATTTTTTGATGCTCTTTGTAGTCTTATTGAATTATTTTTCAGCAAAAAAACTAAGAGAATCTGCATTAGAAAATCTCATGGAAGTGCAAGAAGAACATTTCAAAAAAACAATCGTTGACTATATTAACTTTCACGGAATGGAAAGGGATCTCTCAAAACTGAAAAATGAATTCAATCAAAAAACTGGATTGGAAAAGATATACATAATAAATTCATATGGATTGGTGGTTTCCTCTTCAGAGCCAAGAGAGCTCAGATCTCAGATTCAAAATTCTGGAATTATTAAAGCATTGAAAGATGGCAAAAGTGAAAGGATTTCTTTAAGGAGCAAAGCAGGGGAGAGGAGATATTTATCGGTAGTTCCATTAAAAGATAATAAGAGATGTTTTAGGTGCCATGAAATGAAGGGAGAGAATACTGGTGCCATGTTGTTAAAATTTGCTATCCATGATAATTATAAAAAAGGCATAGACTCTTATTTGATTTTATTGTTTTTATTAACTTCCTGCCCCCTTCCTTTTGTTAGTTTTTTCATTTTGAAGAATAAATTTATAGCTCCCATAAGGAATTTCAAGAGAAAAAGAGGAAAAGAATTTGCAAATTTTCCTGAGGATGGAATAAAAAAAAATCATAAACTATGCAAATTTTCTTGAAGAAAGATCGAATCAACAAAGAATTGAAATATCCTTTCTGAAAATGAAGATAGATGAAATAAAGAATGAATTAAAGGATACCTTTGAAAAACTTATTCACTCGGAAAAACTTGCCTCCTTAGGAACCCTGCTGGCAGGATTAAGTCACGAGATAAATAACCCTGTGGGAACCATAATAAGCAGATGCGATTGCTTGATTCTTGAAGCAGAGGGGAAAAATTTGCCACCTGAAGTGATAGAAGACTTGAAAATTATAAAATCCCATGCCAGGAGAATTTCCAATTTAATTTATACTCTTTTGAACTTTTCAAGAATTTCTTCCGATGAGAGAAAGGAGTGCAACTTGAATGAGATTATAGAAAGCACATTAGTTTTAGTTGAACCTCAATTGAGAAAGGATGGAATCAGCATTATAAAAAAACTTATGTTTGGACTGCCTAAAGTTTTGGCAAATGACATTCAGTTGCAACAGGTATTTCTTAATATTTTAAACAATGCAAGGGATGCTACTCCAAAGGGAGGAATGATACGGATTGAAACTCAGGCACCCCTCCATGATGAGAAATTTGTAAAGGTTATATTCTCAGATAATGGTTCAGGTATTCCGCAGGAATATGTTAAAAGAATTTATGAACCATTCTTTACTACTAAAAAAAATGGAACTGGTTTGGGGCTTTTCCTTTGTTATAACATAATAAGAACTCACGGCGGAGAGCTGGAAATTCAAAGTGAGGAAGGGAAAGGAACAACGGTAGTAGTTAAGATACCTTTCATAGACAAAACTTATGAGAGTAAAGATGTCCGAAGGTAAAATTCTCATAATTGATGATGAGAAAGATATACTCGAAAGTTGCTACCGCATTCTTAAATTCTACGGATATGAGTCCTTTACCTTACAGAATCCCCCAAAATTTAAAGAGATATATTTGGAAATTTCTCCTGATATTATTCTTACCGATATAAAAATGGAAGGAATGGATGGATTTGAAATTCTAAAAATTTCAAAAGAAATAGACCCAAATACAATAGTTATTCTTTTTACTGCTTACGCCAATATAGAGGATGCAGTTAAAGCAATAAAGGAGGGGGCTTTTGATTATTTGCCTAAGCCATTTTCTACGGACTATCTTGTAAGTGTAGTTAAAAAAGGAATGGAATTTAAGAGATTAAAAGAAGAGAACATTAATTTAAGAACCCATCTTGATGAGTTGAAGGAAAAAGAAAAGATTGTTGGGAATTCAGTTAAGATAATTAAGACTTTGGAAATAGCATAAAAGGTTGCAAAGACCGAGAGCAATGTGCTCCTTTACGGTGAAAGTGGAACGGGAAAGGAGCTAATAGCTCATTTTATACACAAATTGAGTCCGAGAAAAGACAAACCTCTGGTTCCTGTTGATTGCACATCCATCCCTGAAAGTTTGGCAGAATCGGAGCTCTTTGGGCATGAAAAGGGAGCCTTTACTGGAGCATATCAGAGCAAAAAGGGGTTAATAGAAATAGCCAATGGTGGGACTATCTTTTTTGATGAGATATCGAGACTTTCCCTTCCCATTCAGGGAAAACTTTTGCGAGCTCTTCAGGAAAGAGAGATAAGAAGAATAGGTGGAAGGGAATTGATAGATGTTGACATCAGAGTAATTTCTGCAACGAATATAGATCTCAAAGAGGCGATAAAGAAGGGGCTTTTTATCGAAGAGCTTTACTACAGAATAAATGTTATTGAAATAAAGATACCCCCTTTAAGAGAAAGAAAAGAAGACATTCCTTTGCTGGTAGATCATTTCATAAAAATATTCTCTAAGAAGAATAAAAAAAAGGTCTCTGGCATAAGAGCAGATTGTTTGGAGATACTGGAAAAGTATGACTGGCCTGGAAATGTCAGGGAGCTAAGTAATGTAGTGGAGAGAGCAGTAATACTTTGCGAAGGAGAGTTTATAACTCGCTTTGACCTTCCCGAATCTATTGTCAATTACCAAAATCAGATATCCTTATCCGAGTCTTTCCATGGTCTCTCCTATAAAGAAGCACTGAGAAAAACATTGGAAGAATTTCATAAGATCTACATTGGTTCCCTGTTAAAAGAGAACAAAACTTTTTGCTCAGCATCTAAAATTGCAGGTATAGACAGAAAAACTCTTTACAGATTGATAAAAAGATTCGATATCAAAATCTGATGGGGTAAATTTGCCACATTTTTGTGGCAAATCTGCCTCACTTTCTTTCAAACCATCTTTTATATAAGCCATTTTATGAATGGCATAAAAATTGAATATATTTTTATATGAATAATTCAAAAAAATTTAAAGTTGAGTTAAAAAATATTGAATGGTTCAGAGACAATGTCCCTTGCTATCAAGCTTGCCCTGTTCATACAGATTCAGGAAGATATGTCCAATTAATTACTGAATATAATTTCCTTGATGCCTTTTTTATTGCCCACTCTCCGAACCCTTTTTCAACAATCTGTGGTAGGGTATGTTCTGCTCCCTGCGAGGATGCCTGTAGAAGGGGAAAAGTTGATAGCCCTGTGACAATCAGAGCCCTCAAAAGATTCTTGACCGAAAGATTCGGGGTCGAATCTCCTGACCCGATTGTTCCCTTTTTTGAGGAAGGAGGCGTAGAAGACAAAGGTTTTAAGACTTTATGGCATGTTCCAAAACTTATAAAAAAAAGAGAGTTAGAAAATCAATACAAAAAAGTTGCAATAATTGGAGGTGGTCCTGCTGGTTTATCCTGTGCCCATGACCTTGCCCTTATGGGATACAGAGTTACAATTTTTGAAGCTACTGAGCAATTCGGTGGTATGGTGAGACATGGGATACCCGCTCACAGATTGGACAAGACAGCTCTTGATAAGACTATAGAGGCTATCTTATCTCTCGGGGTTGAGATAAAGAAAAATTTTCCGTTGGATGAAAGATTTGGAATTAGAGAATTGAAAAGAGAAGGATTTGACGCAATTTTTATTGCTTCTGGAGCATGGAAACCAGATAAATTAAAAATTGAAGGTTCAGAGTTAGATGGGATAGCCACTGCAGTTGATTTTCTTTTAAATGTCAATAGAGGTTATCGCCTTGATTTAGGAAGAAAGGTTATTGTAATAGGTGGAGGTTCTGTTGCCCTTGATGCAGCAAGAACAGCATTAAGAGAAGCTTTCAAAGAATTAGAGATGACAGAGGAACAGGCCGTTGCTCAGGATACAATTATTGCAATTGATGTTGCCCGTTCAGCTCTGAGAACAGGAGCAAGGGATGTAATGGTCTTCAGCTTGGAGAGTTTTGATGAGATGCCTGCAAGAAAAACTGTTCAAGGCAGGGAGGAATTTGAGGAAGCTATAAAAGAAGGGATTAAATTCTTCCCATCCTATGGACCTAAGAGATTTATAGGCGATGGGAAAAGGGTAAAAGGGGTTGAATTCCTTGAGTGTGAAAGGGTCTTTGATGAAAAGGGTGCATTTAATCCCTTTTAAGGCAAGGAACTGAAGTTATATTTGAATGTGACTCTATAATACTTGCTATTGGACAGAAACCATACTTTCCCTTTATTTCTCAAGGGGATGATATTGAGCTAACACCCTTTGGAACAATAAAAGTGGACCCTTTAACCCTATCAACTACTGCAGAAGGTGTTTTTGCTGGAGGTGATGCAGTTTTTGGTCCGAGGACCCTGATAGAAGCTGTTTCCAATGGGAAAAGATCAGCCCTTTCCATTGATGAATACTTAAAAAGGATTGGAAAAGGGGAAGTATTTTTTGTTAAGCCCCGTCAAAGGGAAAAGATTCTTAATGTAAAAATAGAAGTTATTCCCACAGAACTTTACACATCACCGGAAAATTATGAATTCCTTAAAAGGAAAACTCCACCAACCCTGCCCCTTGATAGAAGAGTTGGGATGACTGAGGTTGAAATGGTATATCCTGAAGAGACTGCAATGGAACAAGCAAAAAGATGTCTTTCCTGTCATATCTATACAATTTACGATGGTGAGAAGTGTGTTTTGTGCGGAGGGTGTGTTGATGTTTGTCCGAGGGATTGCATTAGGTTTATACCCATTTCAGAGGCTGAATTTGCTGGAATAAATAAGCTTCCAGAGAATATGAGTGAAGAAACTGTTCTTTTTATTAAAGATGATGATGAATGCATAAGATGTGGATTATGTGCAAAGAGATGCCCAACAGGTGCAATAACTATGGAAAGATTCCATTTTGAGGAGGATTTTTTATGAAGGAAGAGAGGAGAAAATTCCTGAAAAAAATTGGTATAGGAACCCTTCTTGCTTCAATTTCTGGAATCCTCTACACCTTTGTCAGAGCTTTTAAGCCAGATGTTCTCTACGAACCGCCAAGAAGAGCAAAGGTGGGGGAGCCATCAAAGTTTCCTGAGGGTATAACTTTTTTACCCGATTTCAAAGTTTTTTTAGTCAGGGAAGGAAATTCATTCCATGCCATCTCTGCTGTTTGCACCCACCTTGGTTGCACTGTCCAGATGGCAAAACTTGCACAAGCGAAGAAGGTTGTTGCAAGGGGAGAGGAGATTTCAGAGTCCTTTGAGTTCTTCTGTGCATGCCATGGCTCCCGTTATTATGGAGATGGAACAAATTATTCTGGTCCCGCCCCTCGTCCCCTTCCCTGGTTCAAGCTTCATGTCTCTCCCGAGGATGGACAATTATTAATTGATTTTTCCAGGGAAGTTGAAAGGGGAACAGGACTAACTGTTCAGGGGTGAAAATGGAAAAGAATAAATTTAAAAGAATTTTAAAAAGGCTAACATATACATGGGCTCCATCCAGTAGAAAAGAAAGTGGAGAGGCTATTGTTAAAAATTTCTTTCTCCATTGGTTCCCGAATAAATCTTTTAAGAGAAGCTTGTCCTGGGGATACTCCCTTTGGCTTGGAACAGTTTCTCTTTCTCTTTTTATAATTCTTTTTATTAGCGGGATAATCCTGATGTTTTTCTATGTTCCATCAATTGAAAGGGCTTACTGGAGTGTCAAAGATATAGAGTATGTAATCTCCTACGGATGGTTTCTCAGGGGAATTCACAGGAATGCCGCCCACTTAATGGTAGCTGTTGTTTTCTTTCATATGGTCAGGGTATTTCTCACTGGTGCCTATCGCTCAGCTTTTAAAGGTTTAGGATTTAGAGAAGTTAACTGGCTTGTTGGAGTTGCCCTTCTTCTCCTTACACTCATTTTCTCCTTTACTGGTTATCTTCTTCCATGGGACCAGCTTGCTTACTGGGCAATTACAGTTGGGACAAATATTGCAAGTTCAATTCCACTGATAGGGAGATGGATAAGATTCATGCTTCTCGGCGGTAATGAGATAAGTCAGAATACACTGATAAGATTTTATGCGCTCCATGTTGCGCTTTTACCTGCCATTGTCACCTTGCTAATTGCTTATCATATGTGGAGAATAAGAAAGGATGGAGGTCTTGCCTTTTTCGACAATTTCCTCCTGAACACCCCGAAAGTTGAGACAAATCCTTCTTCAACAAAAACCTATACCATCCTCGGAGTTACAAAGGGTAAGTCTATTGCAGTGTATGATTACAAAGCAGAAGATGAGTTTTTGGAGTCTTCACCTAATTTAATAGTAAGAGCTCTAACAGTTTTCCTTATCACATTCTTTTTGTGTTTTTTTATGAGCCTTCTTCTGAAAACACCCCTTGAGGAGCCAGCCAATCCATCAGTAACTCCAAATCCTGCAAAAGCTCCATGGTATTTTCTCTGGCTACAGGAACTTGTCGCAGATACCACAATAAAAATAGGTGATTTCGCAATAAGTGGAGGGCTTGTAGGAGGGGTTATAATTCCAGGGGTTTTACTATTCCTTTTAATAATATGGCCCTTTATTGATAAAAGCCCTTTAAGAACAATAGGAATATGGTTTCCTAAGGAGAGAAAAACTCAAATAATTGTCTTTTTGATTATAGTCTTTTTAGTAATTGTTCTCATCTTCATTGGAACATACATGAGAGGACCCAACTGGCAAATTTTCTGGCCATGGGAGAGCTGGCCCGATAGACCTCTTAATCTATAGGAGTGAGGATATGAGAAATATATTTGAGATAAATGATTTAAAGAAAAGGGATATCCTTCTTCTTCTTATTTCAGGTTTTATTTTGTTCCTTTTCACCCTTTATCTGATAGGTAGTGCCAATCTACCGTCCTGGAAAATCTACCAGAAGGATTTCAAAAAGAAAATTAAAGAAAAATTTGGAGAAGAACAGGCTGAGCTTATTCCAAATGGTATCCAGCAAATCTGGATTAAGGATTTGAACAGGGTTGACCGTTGTATCACATGCCATCTCGGACTTGAATGGAAGGGGCTGGAAAATATGGAAGAGCCCATTTAAAAGTCATCCTGCAAAAGAAATAATTAAAATTCATCCCTTTTCCAAATACGGATGCACTCTCTGTCACGGAGGTCAAGGTTATGCCCTTGAAAAGGATGAGGCTCACGGATATTCCGAGCACTGGGAATATCCTCTTCTTTCAAAGGAACTTGCAGATGCCCATCTGATAAGGGAGAAAAAAGCCTTGATAGAAATGAACTGCAACATATGTCACAGATACGATTTGGAGACAGAGGGGATGGAATTTATAAATCTTGGGAAAAGGATAGTTAGAGAAAAAGGTTGCAGAGCCTGTCACATAATTAATGGAAGAGGAGGGTCCATAGGTCCTGATTTAACATATGAAGGAGATAAATCACCGGAACAATTTGATTATTCCCGTTCTCTTTCATCAGTTAAAACTGTTTTTGAATGGCATATGAATCATTTCAAAAACCCAAAAAGTGTTCTTCCAGATTCCATAATGCCTGATTTCAAATTTTCAACAGAGGAAGCACAGGTTTTAACACTTCTTGTCATGAGCTGGAAAAGGGTTGAACTTCCAATAAATTATTATCCTTCTGTGAAACTTCATGAACCACCCACTGAAAAGGAACTTGAGGCTGAGAGGGCAATGGGAACAGGGGAAGGTGCATTTTTTGTTCAGAAAACCTGTTTCATATGCCACTCAATAAAGAGTCTGGAGATTAAATCTCCAACGGATATAGGTCCTGATTTGAGCAATGCCTACGAGAATGTCTGGAGAAAGTATAGCATGGACCTTAAAACATTTCTTCTTAATCCTACTTCCACAATGAAGATGGTCTTAGAGGTTCAGATTCCCCTTACAGTGGATGAAAGGATAATGGCTTATGATAAGCTGGTAAAAGCATATGAGGAATACAAAAAAAGTTTGGAGAAAAAATAAATTTTTAGGAGGTTTGTATGGGTTTTAAAAACACAAAATTTTTATGGGTACTGGTTTTCTTCCTTTCCGCAGGTTTGATATTTTTATCAGCCTGTAAAAAGGAAGGAAGAAAAGTTCGCTCGGAGATTGAGGAAGCAGCTCTAAAACAGTATGTTCCACGAGGTCAGCACGATGAGTTTTATCTTTTTATGTCCGGAGGTCATGGTGGTGGAGTTTATGTCTATGGTGTTCCATCTATGAGACACATCAGGACAATTCCAGTATTTACTCCTTACCCTCAAACTGGCTGGGGCTTTGATTCGGAATCAAAAAAGATGTTAGGCGGATACACATGGGGAGATGTTCATCATCCTCAGATTTCCCAGACCAATGCAGAATATGATGGAAGATGGTTGTTTGTCAATGATAATGCCAATAACAGAGTTGCAAGAATCGACCTGAGAACATTCAGGACAGTAGAAATATTTGGTCCCATATCCAATGTAATGGGAAATCATGGTTCTGCATATATTACTCCTAACACTGAATATGTTTTTGCTGCTACCCGATTCTCAATTCCGATCCCAAGAGGAACTTACGCTCCAGTGGAAGAATATGCTACGAAATATAAAGGTGTTGTGACAGGGATTAAAGTTGATCCTCAAACCGGGCAGATGAGTCTGGGTTGGCAAGTTTTGTTACCTCCATTCAACTACGACCTTGGTTATGGAGGAAGAAAGGTCAGCTATGGTTGGGCATTCTGGACTTGTTACAATTCTGAAAGGGCGACTGGAAAACTTGAGGTAACTGCTTCTCAGAAAGAGAAGGATTACATTGTGGCTGTAAACTGGAAGAAAGTTGAAAAGGCAATAGAACAGGGTAAATATGAGGTTATTGGCGGTGCAAAGGTTGTTGATACTAAAAAGGTTCCAGGAATTGCCTACTTCATTCCATGCGGGAAATCTCCCCACTGAGTTGATGTAGATCCATCTGGAGAATACATAATTGGAAGTGGAAAGCTCAATCCCACAGTTTCCGTTTATAGTTTCTCAAAATTCTTAAAAGCCATTGAAAACAAAGATTTTGAAGGAGAAGAAGATGGAATCCCTGTTGTAAAATTTGAAAGTGTAAGAGAGGCTGAGGTTCCTGTTGGTCTTGGTCCCCTCCATACTCAATTTGACGACAAAGGTTTTGCTTACACATCCCTTTTTGTTGAATCAGCAGTTGCAAAGTGGAGAGTAGGACCACCTTGGGATGTTGTGGATAAGATACCGGTTGCCTATAATGTGGGACATTTGACAGTAGCAGGCGGAGATACTGGTAAGCCTTACGGAAAATGGCTTGTTGCTTGCAACAAACTTTCCAAGGGAAGACATTTGCCGGTTGGACCATCCCAGCCTGAGTCTGCACAGTTAATTGATATATCGGGAGAAAAAATGAAATTAATTGCAGAAGCTTACCCTGAGCCAGAACCCCATTATGCAGTTATGTGCCCTGCTTCTTTACTCAAGCCCATAGAAGTTTATGTAAAAGGTGTTGACAATAAAGACCCCAATGCAATATGGTCAGAAACAGAAGCAAGGCAGGTAAGGAAAGGGAATGTTGTTGAAGTATGGATGATGGTAGTTAGAAGTTACATTGCTCCTTATAAAATTGAATGTGAGGAAGGAGATAAAGTAATAATCCATATTACAAATATAGAAGAGATGAGGGATGAAATTCATAGATTTGCCATCTGTGAATACGACATCAATGTGACCCCAGATCCGGGAGAGACAGTTCATGTAGAGTTTATAGCCAATAAACCAGGTGTTTTCCCATATTATTGCACAAATTTCTGTTCAGCTCTTCATCAGGAGATGCAAGGTTATTTAGTGGTGAAACCCAGGAAGTTTGCTAAGTTAGAAAAAGGTTTGCTTACCAGACCATAATGGAAAGGAGAGGAGGACTTCATGGCAAAAATTAAGAAAATGGGAGTTGTTCTCCTCCTTCTTTCTTCAATCTTCATGGTTTGCTCAATACCTCTTCCATTATGGACATTCTGGGTAAAATCCTATCAGTATCCTGAAGGGCTTGTCATGCATGTTTATCTTTACAAAGTTGGTGGGAGAGACCTTGTGGAAATAAATGTATTGAATCATTATATAGGGATGAAAGAGATAAAAAATGAAGATTTTCCATAGTTTAAATTTTTCCCTTACTGGCTATGTGGAATAGCTCTTCTCACTTTTATAATTGCCTTTCTCAGAAAAAAAATTCTGGTTCTTATTCCATTAGGATTGACTGCAATTTTCGGCATATACGGATTATATCTTCTCTATTCCCAACTCTACGATTACGGACACAATCTCTCACCAAAGGCAGCCATGAAGATTCCTCCTTTCACCCCACCTATTTTTGGAACAAATAAATTTGCCCAGTTTACAACCTTAGCCTATTTTGACCTGGGAGCTTATCTGATTCTGATTTCCTTCTTTCTAATGGCTCTGGTATTTTGGGCAAATTTAGTAGTAAAGGAGGTCAAAAATGTATAAAAAACTTTTAATTTTAATCATTATTGGTATTTTCGCAGGGGGTCTTCTTTTCTTTACTGGATGTAAAAAGAAGGAAGTCCCTCCTGCTGAGGAGAAAAAACCCGCTCCAGTGACTGAAGTTCAAGCACCTCCTAAGAATCCCTGTGAATATGCTATGAATGTTGCATCGACTACTGCCAATATTGTTAAAGGTTTATATGATAAGCTTAAAACCGTTCAGCTTACCGATGATTTCCAGAAGGATGAAATGAGAGATGGTGAGATGTGGCTTTCAAAGGCAGATGATATATTTGAAAAAACTAAGAGTGCCTATGAACAGAAAGGTTGCGATAAACAGATTGAGACTGATTTTAACCAGGCATGGCAGTGGTATATAAAAGCAGGAACCAACTTTGTCACCCTTGATATGATGATAAAGAAAGCAGTTACAGTTAAAGAATGAACACTTGGAGGGGGAGGGGGTGAACCTCCTCCCCCTCCAAACTTCTATTGATAAAGGAGGTCAAAATGAAAAGAGTGATTTTATATTTCATTACCTTTTTAATTTTCAGCTCTTTTCTCTTTAGTGCTCAGATTAAAGGCTATGTAATTGATAGCGAGACAAAAAACGGTGTTTCCTCTGTTTCGGTTGTCATCAAGGAACTTTCAAAGGAGACGCTAACCGATGACAAAGGATATTTTGAATTTTCAGATGTTCCTAAGGGTTGGTATACAGTTTCTGCGAGGAAAGATGGATATGAAACTTTGGAGATTTATGTGAATGTCAAAGATGAAGATATTAAGAGGGTTGAAATTCTTATTTTTAGAAAGGCTATGATTTCTGAAAGAATTGTGGTTACAGCATTCCCGTTCCCGACAATTCCATATTTCTCCATTTCTAATAAAGAAATTACAAGACAATCTATAAAAGATGTGGGAGAATTTTTCCGGGAATTTCCAGGTGCATCAAGCATTAAAAAGGGTGGGACTGCATTAGACACTTCTTGGAGAGGTTTTTCAGGGAAACAGGTGAATACAGTATTCAATGATTTTGTAAGAATTGAAGGTGCCTGTCCTAACAGAATGGACCCGTCCACATCCCACTTTGAAGCCCACGATTTTGAGAAAATTGAGATCTTTAAGGGTCCCTTTACAGTCAGATATGGACCCAACTTCGCTGGAACAATAAATATGACCCCGAAAGTTTTTCTCTTTGCCCATGAAGAGTTTAAATATTATGGGCGGGTGAGCGGAGCTTTCGAGTCAAATGGAAGTGGCAAAAACGGAAGATTGAATTTTGCAGGGGGGAAAGATAGTTATAATTTGGTTTTATCGGGAGGATATAGAAGTTATCAGAATTATAAGGATGGAAATGGAAGAGAGATTCCCTCAAGTTTTAATTCAAAGGATGCCTCAATCAGGGGCGGAATTAATTTTGAGCATCACCTTTTCAATATTTCTTACAATTACAAATACAACTGGGATGTTCTCTATCCCGCTCTTCCAATGGATGCTGAATATGACAGAGCGGATATATTCTTTCTCGATTATCGTTACAAATCATCAAAATCATTTTTAAATTCTATTTCCTTAAAGCTTTTCTATGACACTGTTGATCACAGTATGAATAATTTCAAGAAACCAACATTTGTAAATATGGCAGCTAAAACAGATGTAAAAACATGGTTTCAGGGTGGAAGGATAGAGACCGATACGCAATTTGGAAATGTTTCTGCTTTTATGGGTCTTGAAGCTCTGGAGGAAAGAAGGGATGGTTTGAGAACAAGGGATATAAAAACAGGTCCAATGGCTGGAAAACACTTTACTGACATAATATGGCCCAGTGCATTGGCAAGGACCATCGGCTTCTATACAGAAATCAGCACCCCTGTAGGGAATTCCCTTTTTCTGACTGCGGGTGGCAGAATTGATGAGGCTAGGTCTGATGCAAGGAATCATGACCCCGCATTTATTTCCATTTATGGAAAAGACCTGGCGAGAACCGACAAAAACTTTTCATTATTTTCTGTTTTAAGATATTATCCCTCAAGAAGCATGGAAATATCCTTTTCTGCCGGAAGAGGGGTTATATCTCCTGATATACCCCAGAGGTATCTTTTCCTTCTTCCTGCAGGTCTTGACAGGTACGACTATATCGGTAACCCATTTCTGAAACCACAAAAAAACAATCAGGTTGAGCTTGATATAAAAGGTAAAAGTGATAGATTTTTGTTCAGTGGTTCCCTTTTTTACTCCTATCTTGAAGATTTTATTTCTGCTAAAGTAGCAAATGAAGTCAAACCTCGTTCTCCAGGAGTTCTCGGGGTAAAAAGATTCGTAAACATCGATAAAGCCTATAAATATGGTGGTGAGATTGCTGGAGGATTCAAAGCAAGTGAAAATTTGTCAGTAACAGCAACAGTTGCTCAAACAATTGGTTATGATATTTCTAACGATGATTATCTTCCCGAAATTCCTCCCTTTGAAGGAAATCTTAAAGTGAATTACGAAGTTAAAGGAAGGTTATGGATTAGACTCCATGGAAGATTTGTATCCTCCCAGAATAGGGTTTCGAAACTTTTTGACGAGCTTAAAACTCCTGGATTTTCAGTTTATAATTTAAATCTGGGTTTGAACATGAAATATTTCCATTTAATTGTGGAAGGAAGGAATTTAACCAACAAACTTTATTATGAGCATCTAAACAGAAAAATAGCCGGGACAACTGAAAGAATCCCTGAAGCTGGGAGGAGTATAATTGTAACCATTCTTAAGGAGTTCTAAAAGACCTGAGATAACAGGGATGAATAAATTCAAAGGCTTTCTAAGAATTATTTTCATCCTTGTTCTCTCCTCATTTTCTTTTGCCTGAACCATTGAGGTCGGAAAGGATAAGGAAATAAAAGATTTAAAAGGTGCCATCAGAATAGCTGAAGATGGAGATATAATAAAAATCTATGAAGGTATTTATTATGGAAACATAGTTATTGAAAAATCATTAGCTCTTGTGGGTATAAATTATCCGGTTATTCAGGGAGAAAAGAATGGAGATGCAATAACTGTTAGGAAGGGCAGATGTTCTATAAAGGGACTGGTTATAAGAGGTGGAGGAAGCGAGTTGAGAAAGGAAGATTCTGGACTTAAGTTAATTGGAGATGAAAACAGGATTGAAAACAACATCTTTGAAGATACCCTTTTCGGAATTTATCTTTACAGATCCAAAGGGAATAAAATTCTAAATAATAAATTTTACGGAAGGAGTTACATACCTTCTCCTGACCGTGGTAACGGTATTCACCTTTATGATACCAGTGAAAATATTCTGGAAAATAATTTTATCACTGATTACGGGGATGGGATCTACTTTGACCATGCTGATGGGAACACTATAAGAGGGAATTATCTGACGGGGCTCAAATACGGTATACATTTCATGTTTTCCAAAGATAATAGATTTGAAGAGAATATCTCCATAAAAAATATTGCAGGAGCGGTTCTGATGTATGGGAAAGGGAATATTTTCAGAAAGAATGTTCTTGCAGATTGTAAAGGTTTCAGGGGTTTTGGACTTTTATATGTAGAATTCAGTGATAGTGTGGGGAAGGATAACTGGATAATCGGAAATTCAATAGGTGTTTATGTGGATAATTCCTGGAGAAATGTCCTTCGTAACAATACAATAGCAAACAATGTAATAGGAATATTTTTTAAATCCTCATCCGAAGAAAATGAGATTTTCGAGAATAATATTATCAGGAATATAGTTCAAGTGCAGACAGAAAGAGCAGAGTCAAATAATAAATGGTTTAAGGAGGGAAAAGGAAATTACTGGAGTGATTATATGGGATATGACCTCAACAATGATGGAATTGGAGATGTCCCTCATAGATTAACCAGCTACTTTGCATTCCTGATGGAGAATTATCCCACTCTTTCTCTTTATTTCTATAGTCCTTCTGTTAACGCGCTGGAAGTGTCCTTAAAAGCATTCCCTTTAAGAGACATTCCAACTCTAATAGACCCGTATCCATTAATGGATATGGCTGAACGGGATAAAAATATCATGGAAAAAATTTCTATCAGTTCAAGAAAAAAAGCTGTTCTTCCTTCCTTTTTTATATCTTTATCCCTTGCATTTATAGGATTTTTTTTGACATTTTACTGGAGCAGGAAGGAAAGATGATAGTTATAGAAGGCTTGACAAAATATTATGGCAAAGTGAAGGGTGTCGAAGAAATTAATTTAGAGATAACGGAAGGGGAAATTATGGCTTTTTTAGGTCCTAATGGAGCGGGGAAAACTACAACTATAAAATCTATTCTGGGATTGATAAAACCAACAAGAGGAAAAGTATTCGTAAGAGGTATGGAAGTTCGAGGAAATGATAAAAATGTTAAAAAACTAATCGGTTATCTTCCTCAAAGAATCTCATTCCCAGAAAATATGACGGGATATGAGATAATGAGTTTTTTTTCAAAATTTAGAGATGTTAGAAGGGAAAGGATAGAGGAAATACTCTCCCATGTAGGGCTTCTTGAGGATTCAAGGAGGAAAGTTACAGAGTATTCCGGTGGAATGATTCAAAGGTTGGGTATTGCAATAACCCTTCTTGCAGATCCTCCAATTCTTATTCTCGATGAGCCAACAATAAGTCTTGACCCCGAGGGAGCACATCAAGTAAAAAGGCTTATTTTTGAATTAAATAAAAAAGGAAAGACAATAATTCTTTCAACTCATATCCTCAGTGATGTTGAGGAACTGGCGACGAGGATAGCAATTTTTCATAAAGGACATCTTATTGCAGTGGATTCTATACTTAAGCTTGCACAGCGAATAGGCTTAAAATCCCGTATAACTGTTCGCTTTAATAATCTATCTCCAGAAAAGAAAATTCTTCTTGAAAAGTTACCTCTTAAAATAGTTAATCTGTGGAATTGCACAGCAACAATGGAGGCAAGTGTAAATGAAAAATGGAAAATATTGAAACTCCTTGATTCCAATGGTTTTGAAATTTCAGATTTTACGATAGATATTCCCTCCCTTGAGGAGGTTTTAAGATTACTTTTAATAGGAGGTGCTTATGAGATTTAGATTTTTAAGCATTTTATTAATTCTTCTTTTAATTCCTGTTGGTTGTAAGAAAGAAGTTAAGCCAGTGGATGTGGATCCTGCGGTTGATATCTGCTCTGCATGCAAAATGAACATCACTAAATTGAATTTTGCCTCTGAAATAATAATGAATGATGGAAGGGTTTTTAAATTCGATGATATTAACTGCATGAACACTTATGTAAACAGGAATAAAATTAAGAGGTCTGAAGTTAAGGCTATATTTGTAAGAGACTACGAAACAAATGAGTGGATAAATGTGGATAAGGATAAGGTTTACTTCCTTCGTTCAAGAAGTAAAAGAATATTCACTCCTATGGACAGCGGGATAATTATTTTCAATGATAGAGATAGAGCAGAAAAATTTGCGAAGGAAAATGATTATGAATTTTTATCTTTTGAAGACATTGTAAAATTTCCTCAATGAAGAACCTGTTAATTGTTGCAAGATACGAATTTGCCAATTTTCTCAGGAGTAAGTATATTCAGTCCCTCTCTATAATTTTTCTTCTGATTGCAATTTTCATATCCTATTTTGGTTCTGTCGGAGCAGGATACAAAGAATTTCTTGGAATGTTAAGAACATCAGGAAGCCTTTTTAATCTTGTCTTAATTACTTTCCCTTTAATCTCTTTAATTATGGGAAGCATAAGTTTTACCCCAGATAGAGCTTATATGGAGCTTCTTCTTTCTCAACCTATGAGTAGATTTGAAGTTTTTGGAGGTAAATATATTGGTGTATCCATTTCCATTCTAATTTCAACCTTTGCAGGGTTCGGAATAGCAGGAATTATAATCTCTTACTATGCAGGAATAGAAGGTTTGAAAGGGTATTTGGTTATTTTAGTAATTTCTATTTTCCTTTCTCTGGTATTTGTATCCTTTTCTACCATTATTTCAATTGTTTTTCGCCAGCGTTCCAAAGCTATTGGCGTTGCGTTCATTCTATGGGTTTTCTTTGTAATTATTTACGACCTTTTAGCTATAGGAGTTTCGGTAGTTATTGGTGGAAATCAGGTTAGCTTTCTCACAATTTTCTTTTTATTTCTTAACCCGGTGGATATTGCAAGAATTTTGGGATTTCAAATGATTGGAGCAGAATCTTTCTTTGGTCCATCAGGCTCTTACCTTCTGAGTAAATTGGGCGGAAATTATGCCTCTATTTTGTTGGGAGCGGCTTTGACTGTATGGTTTATAATTCCCCTCTTTATTTCACTCAAAATATTCCAGAATCAAGATATTTGAATCCTCTAAACAATTACCCTTGGTATAAGGGGGTTTATTCTTGTTACAATTTCGTAATTTATTGTTCCACAGATGGAAGCGAGGTATTCTGCAGTTATCCTCTCCTTCCCCTGAGAGCCAATTAATACAACTTCATCTTCAAGCCTCACATCTTCAATATCTGTAACATCCACCATAATCATATTCATGGCAACCCTCCCCCTTACAGGAGCTCTATGTCCTTTAATTAAGACATAAGAAATATTGGAAAGCCTTCTATCATAACCTTCGTTATATCCAACAGGTAAAACAGCTATTCTACTATCTCTTCCTGTTTTGTAGGAGCATCCATAACCTATGAAAGAACCTTTTTTTACATCTTTTATCTGAGCAATCCTTGTCTTCCATGTTAGAACTGGTTTTAACTCAACTGGTGGCTTTCCATTTATCATTGAAGAGAGAAAAGTTTCCCTTGAAGGCCAGAGACCGTAAAGTCCTATCCCAACTCTAACCATATCAAAGTATGTTTCAGGAAATAAAATTGTTGCTGCGGTGCAGGCTGTGTGCTTTATTGGTATTTCAAGGCCGTTGGTTTCAAGCATTTCAGCAGTCTTTTTAAAGATTCCAAGCTGGTGTTCTGCATAGGAATGATCTGTTGTGTCCTCAATATTTGCAAAATGGGTTGAAATCCCTTCCAATTTTAACAATGGGAATTTTTTTATCTCATTAATAAACTCAAGAATTCTCTCAGGATATATTCCCTGTCTGTGGGTTCCTGTTTCAAGCTTTATGTGTAAAAATACCTCCTTTTTTGCTCTATCTGAGATCTCTCCTAAAACCCTTAAAGTTTCAAGATTGTAAACAACAATTCTAAATCCATTTTCTACAACCTCTTTCAATTGATTCAAAGGAACATAGCCAAGAACCATAACGGGAGCTTTAATTCCATTTTTCCTTAGAAATATCCCTTCTTCCACGAAATTTACTCCAAGCCAATCAACTCCGTAAGATAATATCAGATGGGATATTTCAAGGATTCCATGGCCATAAGCATTTGATTTTACTACACCGCAAAGGATTTTCTTCTTTCCTACTAATTTTCTGAACTGTTTGACATTATGTCTCAATGCCTCTGAGTCAATTTCAACCCAGCTTAAAGAAGAAGAGATTGAGGGGAAAAGCAAAGGTTCCATCTTTTCCATAAGAGAAATATTAAATCATTGAAATTAATTTTTCAAACATATACTTTTTGCGAGAAATGCAAGAATGGGCAAGACTTGCAAAACGAGAATGAAAAGAAAGAAAGTATTATTCCAATAACCCAATTCCAATAACCAAAGCTTCATGCTACAGGCTACAAGCTAAAGGCATCGAGCTAACAGCTATCAGCAAGAACTCTTTAACCTGTCTCGCTTTCCTTGCTCTTCTCGCTTTTCTCGCCCCATTCTGCCAAACAGCCAAATGGCTAAATGGTAAAATGGCCACAGTGGAACTGATCCTAAAAGAGCTAATTTTGTAACCTTTTCTATATTCTCCTATAAAGTCTGAAAACTCCAGTGTTTTGGATTTTTTGTAATAGGAATTAATTCGTTTATAATTAAAGTGTGATGATGATCATTTATATCAGAGGAATTAAAGAGATAAAATTTTTCCAGGAGGAAAGATGAAGAAATTAATGGTTCTATTAATTCCTGTAGTTTTATCTCCCTTTTTAATGCTAAATCATGACCAGGTTTATTTCGGTGTCTCAAGATATGATATTTTAATCAACAAAAATTACACAAAGGAGAAAATAGATAATTTTTTAAGAGAGAATGCTTACAGGGGTGCAAACTGGACAAGGGTTTACAGTTATTTTTACGGACCATTTGATTATGGAGGTTCTCCCTTCGGTGGATTTCCAAACACATATGTTCCGTGGAAAGTAGTGGAGACAAAAAGTGACAATAGAAAGATTTTCGATCTTACCCAGTTCTCTTCAGAGTATGAGGAGAGATTGAAATGGTTTATGGATGCAGCAAAATATTACGAAATAACGGTTGATTTATGCATAATTGACACAGTTGCTTTTAGATTTGACCACACATGGTATTATCATCCTTTCAATCCCAACAACAATATTCAGAGATTTAATGGAAGTTACGCTGGTCTTCCATGGAATGTTGACAGAAAATATTTTGAAATATATATAAAATGGCTTGCTGAGAAACTCAGGTCCTATAACAATTTAGTTGTGGAAATGATAAATGAGGGTTATCCCGACAATACTGGAAATATGGATGTGTACAGGAGTTTTCTTGCATGGGAATATGACCTTGTGAGAGCGGAGTTTCCAGGAAAAACAATCGTTCTTTCCACAGAGGCTCCAGGTCTTTTTCACATATACTGTCATATCTTTGATGCTCATTTTATCTGGGGCAGGTCAGCTCTATATCACGAAGAAGGCGGAATGACTGTTCTGAGATACCTTGAAGGGATTCCAAGACCCAAAATTTTAAGCTCTGATGGAGATGGAGACCCTACAAAGATATGGGAGGTAATAACTAAAAAAAATGAGGGAGAAATAATTGGTCTTTTTCAGGAAGCATTCTCAAGGAGATGGGGAGTTGATATAACAACCCTTGATCATACGCAATCCTACTGGGTTGTTGATGCAGGAGCAGGGGTTTACAAGTCAATCTTTGGTTCTTATCCAAAAAACTGGCATGTTAAAAAAACTCCCCTGATATCCCCAAATTTCACTGATCCAAAATTTAACTATATATCAGTTAATAAGTTTACTGCAGTAGGTGGTCAGACAATCACATTTACAATAAACTACAAAAATACTGGTGCCCCTGCCACCGGAGTAGTTATAAAGGATTTTGTAAGTTCATTTTTTGAAAATATTAAGCCGAGCAGTGGCGGAAATGTTTCTGGGAATACAATAATTTGGAACATAGGAGATGTGGACTCTGGACAGGGTGGTTCGGTTAGTTTTACAGCAAGGGTAAAAATTGGAACTCCTATTGGCACAAGAATTCAAAACTATGCAGAGATTGACTCCAATGAGACCGAGCCTTATCAGACAAATAAAATAACCATCTCTGTTATATTTTGATATTTGGAGGATAGATGAAAAAAGGGATTTTAGTATTAACTTTTATAACAACTCTCTTGACTGCAAAGGCATTGTATTCAGAGAATGGCTTTTTTTCCATTAAACTTTCAGGAGGAATGAGCAGGCTTTCTGATAGAGGAGATCTTAAAAAATGGTTTCAGGGGGAGAAAGCTTATTTTGACTGGCTGGGAACCCAGCAAAATTATACTACAAAAAGTAATTATCCCTTTAAACAGGATGAGCCCGAAGGAAGTTTTGAGATTATTTTCAAACCTTTTAATTACATAGGAGTGGGGCTCGGCCTTGGATACATGAAAAGAAGCTGGAATTCTTCAGCTGAGATAAATTATAACTATGGAGGAAATCTCGGATCTGAAAAAATTGAGCTTTCATCAAAAGAAGAGCTCAATGTTTTTCCTGTTACTCTTTCAGTAATATTTTCTGTCCCCTATAAATTTTTGAGAGGAAATGTTTTAGCAGGGGGTGGCTATTATTTTACGAACCTTAAATTTGCTAATGAAAGCAAATATTTCTGGCAAAATTTTCCTGATAAGGAAAATTACAGGCACCATTACACATCCAATTTAACCACCCGCGCTGGGGGGATAGGTTTCCACGGAGGCATTGGGCTGGAAATTAAGATTATCTCTCATCTATCCTTTTCTATCGATGCTATTTTTAGAAGTGTAATATTAGGAGATATAAAAGGAGAGCTAAAATGGAATGAGATTGTCGAGTGGAGTGGCTACAAAAGTGAGAATTTGGGGAGTGAAAAGAATCAAACTTTATGGTTTGGCTCTTTCAAAGTAGATGAGAACAAGTTTGAAAGAGCTCTTTTCTCTAGTGAAAAACCTTCTTTATTTGAAGGAGCAAGACCATTTAGATTTAATCTTAATGGATTTTACTTAAAAGCAGGCATAATTTTTTCATTTTAGGGAATAGAATTTTTTTAAAATAAATGACCTTTTAGAGATCTCAAGTTTTCACACATACTTGACATCAGATTCCTTATTATGTAATAAATAAAAAGGATATTTAAGACAAAGGGGAAATGGTGAAGACTTTTAAAAGAATATTTTCATTCTTCAGCCACCGAATTGAGAAGTGCGATTTTTTGCGGAGTCATAAAAGTTTCACTGGGAAAATCTTGATTCTTAATTTAATCAGGGGAGGGGTGAATGGGGTTGTTCGACTCAAATAAATTAGAAAGCATATTACTTCTGAACGGAAGACCTCTTGATTTTATATTAAATTTTTTTCTTAAAAAGTAATATCAATGGTCAAGATTGAATTTGGCTCGTTGCTCCTTTTCGATAAGGAAAGAAATCTTATTTTTATGAATAGGATATGGGAATTTGATGAGAAAAAAATTATGGAGGAAAGCATTGAAAAGGAAAAAGTTGTGGGAAAAGAAATTTAAAAAATAGATGACATTGTATTTTATACACTTGAAACCATGAAACCACATATATCTGATGAGTATGAAAATGTTCCTTATTATCTTTCCTTTGTTAAGAAAAGAATAAAATCTGAGATGATTTATCCATTTGAATTAAAAGATGGGAAAGTTGCTATTTTAGTTCTTCCTTCTGCAAAGCATGGTTATTTTACAGAGAAACATGTTAAGGAGATAGAAAATGCTGCAACTGAACTATCATCTGTCATGGAAATGATAGAGAAATTAACGAGCAAGAAAGCTGTTGTTCTATATGAAATCGGTGATTTTAAGAAGGCGTTTGAAGATATAGTTGGTAAAGAATTTCCTGTGGTATATTTCACGAAGATTAAGGACATAGAGGAATTTTCACGCTCTCATTCGGTTGAATTTATTTTTTCAGTCTGTTCTTTTAAATGTTCTACCGAATGTAGAGAAATTTCTGGATTTTAAGAACTTTGAAGGTGCCTGTTGGGATAATAAGACCAATATTTTCAAAGGGCTCAAACAAACAGATAATTAATTCTTTTCTTTGCATGTTTTATAATGTAAATCCTTTTACAACCGCTCAGGAAAAGATAATAAGGCTGATAAAGGAATCAAAATATTATGCCAGCTCGAGTAATTGGAATTGCGATACGCCTACTTACTTTAAAATTTCTTCTATTCAGAGAAACATTATAGAGAATAATCCGAAAAGTCTATATATTGAAGATTTATCTAAATCTGCTTCTCTCTCGCGTCCCTATCTTTCTACTAGTTTTAAAAAGATAACATGACAAACTTTAAAAGAATTCATCAGTCAGGTCAGGATGTGTAATTCTCTCTATCTACTTTTCATGGATTATCCCATAAGGCGAGTTGCCCATGAAGCAGGATTTAAAGAACACGCCTCCTTTACAAAGATTTTCATAAAAATCTTCGGAAAATCTCCGTCCCATTTCAAGAAGGAAATTTCATCTCTTATAAAATCTAACAAATAGACAAAAAATTTATTACATTTAAACAAAATTTCTTCTTGACAATAATTTATTTTTTTAAGAAATATTGGGTGGAAGGAGGATAAATGAAGAGGTTTTTAAAGGTCTCAGTATTAATAAGTTTGTTAGTAGGGTTTACTGCTTTAAGTTTTGCTCAAGAAGTTGAAGCAAAGAAAAAAGTAGTAATCTCAGGTCCTGAGAAAGAGAGAGTTGAGTTCAAAAAACTTATCATGCAAAATCCCAATTACTTCGGCACCTTTCCTGAATTAAAAATCAAGCCGGTCTTTCCAATGAAGTATAACACAAAGTATGAAGAGATCCGATGCATCGGCTTTTACCCTGAAGGAGACCTACTGGCGGTAATTATAGATGTAAAACTTCCTTATGGCTATAAAGGAGATCTCTGTTCAGCAGGTTCTTTCGAATATGTTCGGTTCTTCATAGACTGGGATGGGGATGGAGATTTCAGTGATCCTGATGAAGATGTTGGGATAATAAGCTTCAATGTTCATAATATACCTGATGACAATAAGGTTTGTTTGGATAAGACTAAACCCCTCTCCTATGCGCTTACTCTCAAGATCGATTCTAAAAAAAATTTTTGTACCAACCCAAATCTGGTAAAAGTAAGGGCTATACTCTCATGGGATGTGCTACCACCTGCAGGAAATCCAAACTATACCCCTGTGTGGGGTAACATTGTTGATAAATGGATACAGATAAAACCAGCCAAATTCCTCTTGAAAGATATTATCAAGGTTGCTGATTTAAAAGAACTGAAGCTTGAGCCTGCAATGCTTGACCTTGATATGGAGATTTCAAAAATAAAAGAACTCACATCTGCAGAATTAAAAGAAATCTATAAGGACAAGGATGTCCATGAACTTCGCCTTAATTTTGCAGAGTTAAAAAAATAGCAGAAAGCGTGAAGCTGGACCCCAGTCTCATGGTTAAATATAAGCTCGATCCCAAGTTCAGCAATGTAGTAGAAAACATTAATGTTATCCTTGCCGAGAAGCCTAATACAAAATACGAAGAACTGCATTGTGTGGGGTTGAACTATGATCTGAATACGCTGGTGGCAACATTAAGCGTAAAACTACCCTATGGATATTGCGGAGACCTTTGCACAAAGGGAAATGTTTTAGCACAATTGCATACACCTGTTCCAGAAGGAGATGGCTTATACGAGATAAGGGTTTTGCTTTACAAGTTAGGTGCTCCACCTGATTCGGACGTTCCTCCTGATCATATATCGAGCAATGTTGTTAAGGTAATGATAGACAACAAAGTTCCTGACGTTGCTATCTCATTGGATATGGTGCCATGCGCAAAATATAAAGTAGGCGATGAAATTAAAGGAAAATTTACGGCTTTCGATAAGCATATCTACTATTATACAATTGCAGTTGAACCTTCTGTAGCGGTTCAGCCTGTGATTGATCATCCCGGTTAAACATATCCTGGCGGTGAACCATACACAGAATTGCCTGCTTTACCCACAACGCATTTAAACGGCAGAGTGAATGAAACATTTACTTTAACTACTACAAATACGACAACCCCATGCGGTTATGTCTGCACCTGCATGTATGGGACAGAACCATCAAAAATAACCATATGCCCGGAAATTACCACGATGCAACTGTCGGATTATGTCTTTGGAAGAAAAGTAGAATTGCATATGGCTACCGCTGTAAAGGCAGTGGCCCTCGCTGTAAACTTTGAAAACTAATACTAGGAACTAGGAGGTTTCAAAGTTTTCTTCAAAAAAGTTAAAGCGTTTCTTTTAGCATTGTTTCTTTTATTTTTATCTATGGCAATTTCTGCGAACGCACAGGAAGGAGGCATGTTCAGTGCTTATCTTGTCGGGACTTTCGATTTACGGAATGGCTATACTGTGCTTCATATCATCAATCCAACATCGAAAACTTTGGAAGTCTATATCGTTTTCTTCGATGACAATGAAAAACCTCTGAAATGTGTTAAAGAAAAACTTTCTAATAATGACCTTCTTGAAATTGATGTTAGAAAATTGGAACTCAGCGCAAAATTTGGCGTTGTTAAAATTGTTTCTCTCATTGATAGAGGACCTTTTCCTGGTATTGTGGGATTCCAGAGGCACTATATTGGAAAAATTGGAGTTACTGAGAGCAACTTAGCATCAGTTCCAATGAAAAAAATACTTGAGGAAGAGTTGAAAATCATTCTGGAGGCGTGCGGGTAGATCACAGGAATTTTTCTTTATTAAAATTTGCTTCTGCGAGAAAGATCAAATTAATATAGAGTGAGAATTTAGAGGAAAACTAAACAAAAAGATACTTTATTTTAAAAATTGTGCAAAATGAAAGGAAAAGAAGGATGAAAAAATTCTATTTGGATGGAAACTCAACTATAACCATTCTAATTTTAGCTCTGACATTTTTTCTTACAGGATGTGAGCCTATGTGGTTGGATCATCTATCTTCTATTCGGGGAACTTCAGGCTAAGTTTTCGTTATCCAGGGTAGGAACTTCGGCAGAGCACAGGGAAGTAAAATTCCCAGCATCAACCGATGCCGTGCATATCGTTTAGAAGTTCTTTCATGGAGACCAACTGAAATTAGAGTCCGCATACCTTCTGGTCTTCCATCTGGCAACTTTAAAGTGCTTATCTATTATGACTCAACCTACCGCACAAGTAGTAACTCTCTTGATTTTTGGGTTACTGCTTCTCCTGTTCCTGCAACAATTACAGAGCCTTACGAAACTCAGGTTAGAAGTTTTAGAATACGCTATGGAAAGAGTGCTGAATGGGAAAACTGGATGATAGCGAATCGAGACCGTTATGAGAATGCTTTTGATAGAATTGCTTTGAAAGCTCCGTGCACTCTAAGAATAGCTTTTAGATATGACACCAATCCAATTGCTTATAATCCACCGTGGAATAGCGAAGCTCAACATATGGAGGCACTTGCGACAATGTCCGAGCTTTCCTATCCAGGCCACGATTTTCGATTTATTTTTGGCGGAGACACTGTCTCCTCCTATACCAATGTAATAGCTGGAATACCCACAAACAACTCTCATGCTTCTGGCAAAAATGTCTATCTCTATTATGAAACCATCTTTTGTCACGAATTCGCTCATGTTATGGGATTATGGCATCACTACGATACTCTTGATGAGATGGGTAGGGGAAGGCACATGCCTCCAGGCGATACGGAATGCTTGATGGACCGCGATAGCGATCAGTTCTGTTCTGCATGTAGAACTGCATTAAATATTCCTCTGGATGTGGATAATGCTGAGGCAATAGCATCTGCTCGTCGTGAGATTATGAGGAGATATCCCTATTAGAGTTAGAGTCTTATCTGATATAATTCTATAGTAAGCTCTGAGTGAGGAAGTTCTACAGAAAATTTGTGAGACAGGCTAATCGGGTTATTTATAATTAGAATATCACTCTCCCTCAAAAAACTTTTTGGCATCTATTCTCGGGAAGAGAGCAAGGGTTTTTTCCAGTTTTCTTGGAGAGTCTTTCCATTCAATTTCATTTAAATTGACCTTTTCAATATCTTCCTCTCCTATGAGTTCCCATATTTTTCTTGAGCTTTCTGGCATCACAGGATAAATAAATGGAGTTATAAGACGAATCCCTTCTATGCACTGATGCAAAATTCTTCTAACTCTTCCTACATTTCCTTCCTTTGCAACTGTCCATGGTCTCTGTTCATCGAGGTATTTATTTATTGTCCCTATGTATTTCCATATAAATTCAAGGGCTGAGCTTATTGAAAATTCTTCATACAGAGAAATTATTTTTTCTTTTATCTCATCAAAGGAAGTTTTTAAAATTTTATCCTCTTCTTTTTCTTCTTCAAAATTTTCAATATTTCCTCCACAATATTTCCAAACCATTGATAGAACCCTGCTGACGAGATTTCCGAGGTCATTGGAGAGGTCTGAATTTATTCTATTTATAAATCCTTCGTGGGAAAAATTCCCGTCAAGTCCAACAGGTACTTCTCTAAGAAGGAAATATCTCAAACCATCAGAGCCAGCAAGGTCAATGAGTAAATAAGGGTCAAGAACATTCCCTTTGGATTTGGACATTTTCGTCTCATCTTTTAACCACCATCCGTGGGCAAGAATATGCCTGGGAAGTGGCAGTTCTGCTGACATGAGAAATGCTGGCCAGTAGACTGCATGAAATCTTAGTATGTCTTTCCCAATAATGTGGACATCAGCGGGCCAGAATTCATTGAATTTTTTATCTTCCCATCCATAGCCGATTCCTGTTATGTAATTGTTCAGAGCGTCAAACCAAACATAAATTGTTTGAATTTCATCTTCAGGGACAGGAATTCCCCATCTGACAGTCGACCTTGTTATACTAAGGTCTTTGAGTCCACCTTTTACAAAGGAAACAACTTCGTTCATCCTTGACTGAGGAATTACAAAGGAGGGGTTTTCCTCGTAAAATTCAAGAAGGTTGTATCTGTAAGCTGAAAGTCTGAAGAAATAACATTCTTCTGCAACAACTTCTGAAGGTTTTCCACAATCAGGACAGACTTTCAATCCATCTTTATTAAATGAAACAGACTCAGGAAGGAAGTTTTCGCAGGAAATGCAATACCATCCAGAATAAACTCCTTTGTATATATCCCCTTTCTCTTTAATTCTTTTGAAAATTTCTTTCACGCCCTTTTCATGATTTTCGTCTGTTGTTCTTATAAAATGGTCATAATTGATGTTGAGGTCTTTCCAGAGATTTTTAAACCTTACAACTACTTTATCAGCAAGTTCCTTAGGAGTGAGATTCTGGGAAAGGGCAGCCTTTTCCACCTTCTGACCGTGCTCGTCTGTCCCGGTGAGGAAGAAAACTTTGTAGCCAAGAACTTTTTTAAATCTTGAAATACAATCTGCAATAACAGTTGTGTAGGCATGCCCGATGTGAGGAACATCGTTTACATAATAAATCGGTGTTGTTAAATAATATTTTTTCATTCTCTTATTTTAATAGAAAGGATTTTTACAAGCAAATTTTAAATAAATAGGGATTCGCTTCAGACCTCAAGCTACAGGCTACAAGTAAAATGTATTACTTGAACTCAATAAACTCACAAGCTCATTAAACTCTGAACTCTTCAGACTCATCAACTCCCGAACCTGTCTTGCTTTTCTCGCCCGTCTCGCTATTCTCGTCCTATTCCTCCACAAATTGCTTTACGAAATATTTAGGATTCAGTGGCTCTCCGGTCATTTTCATAATCAATTCATTCCATGGAAGGGATGTTCCTAAACCATAAAAGTTATTTTTCAGCCATTCTCCAACTTCCTTTCTTCCCACATAAGAAACTCTTTTGGGGTCTTCCTTTAAAATTTTATCTGAAATATAGTAATGAAGCTGGGAAGCAAGAAGCTCTCCCAACATGTAGTTGTGATAATAAACAGGAGAAGAGCAGATATGGATTTTTGTTGCCCAGTCATTCTTTCCTTCTCTTCCTTCAGGTTTATTAACAAATTGATATTTATTAACCATCTCCCACCACAAAGCATTTAAATCTCTATCAGGATTCTTATAAAGCTCCCTCTCAAAATTCCTCATCACTTGTGCCCATCTTGCAAAAACAAGCTGGGAAAGTCTGAGACTTTTTTTGAGCAAAGGTTCAATTTTTTCTTTAGAATCCACAATTTTCATTTCTTCCATCCAACCTGCGTTCATGGCAAGCCTTCCAAAAAACATCGCTGATGCTTCTGTTGTGAAAATGTGAGCTTCTGACCTCAGAAGAAATGGAAGTCTGAAATCAACATTTTTGCTATAAACTGCGTGACCAAGTTCATGGAGGAGAGTCCCCATCCAATCAAGATTGTTCTTGAGATTGAGCATTACTCTGACATCTCCTTTTCTGTCAATGTCTATGCAGTAAGCATGGGGATATTTTTTATCCCTCTCATAAAGGTCTGACCTTTCAAGGATATAATCAGCAGAAAGCCCTATACTTCTGTAAAATTCTTTTCCTATTTTTAGAATATCCATCTTCTCATAGTATTTATCAAGATCAACTTCAAAAATTGAGGGGGGTTCCTGGAAGAATGGGTCATGATAATGCCACGGTCTCACATCTTCAACTTTTATTCCATATCTTTTTGAAAGGATTGAGTCAACCTCTTCCTTTAACTTTTTAAATGGCTCATCAGTAAGTTTTTTCAACTCGGAGAATATCTTCTCCAATTCCTTGTCGTCCTGCTCTCTGAGAGTTAGCATCATAATATAGTAATTCGGAAATCCAG
>FMSI01011848.1_pt1 | contig 36738 bp, 24 predicted proteins | sample 1504471 | NCBI WGS metagenome assembly FMSI01 (sample SAMEA4475357, study PRJEB15587) | soil metagenome | biome: Soil; feature: Field | place: India | collected 2015-03-11 | depth 0 m
TAAAGGTGTGCAAAATTTTACACACTGTCAGAATGATTGACAATCAGAAATCTTCACTAATTTTTTAATTTTGAAAATTATAAGGAAGGTAAACACTTGAAAAATCTTTCTGTAATGAAAATTGGCGGTGCAGTTCTTAATACACCCGAAAATTTTACTTTTTTAGTTAATATCATCAAGAATCACTGTGCTCAACCTACTGTTTTTGTTTTCTCCGCTTTTTCTACCCTTTCAAGGAAATTAAAAGAAATAGGTCTTACTGCTAAAGATAAAGACTTAGAATTTGCTTTGATGAAATTTCAAGAGGTGAGAAAAAGTCTTTCGAACTTGGTGAATTCTTTAATCCATGATGAAAGAATTCTTTGTAATACAAAAGACAAACTCGAGGAACTTTTCGATTCCTTCGAGAAAATTCTTTTTGGAATCTCGGTAACAAAAGAATTGACTTCACGCACTATGGACAAATTGCTTTCTTTTGGTGAGTATTTCTCCTCGTTTATACTTGAAGGATACCTAAAATGTAATAATATTATTGTTGAATTTTTGAATTCTTCTGAACTTATTATCACTGATTCAAACTATGGAAACGCAAAACCAATAGTAGAAAAGACCCATAAAGCTTTGGAAGAAAATCTTCGTCCAGCTTTAGAAAATTCAAATTTGGTTTTTCTTCCCGGATTCGTTGGAACATCGGAAAGTGGCACTACAACGACAATGGGTTTCGAAAGTTCAAATCTATCGGCCTTACTTGTTGCAAGCTTAATGGGTGCAAAGTCTGTGATTTTTTGGACTGATGTTGTTGGTATTCGTTCCTCCGACCCGAAAATTGTTTTGGGCACTTTGCTTATTCCAGAGATTTCTTTCGAAACTGCACGCATTGCCTCGGTAAATGGTTTAAAACTGATTCATCCTTCAATGTATGATTTTTTTGTTCAAAATCCTGAAATTGAGTACTGTTATAAAAGTGCTTTTGAGCCAGATGCCGGAGAAACTAGAGTTTGCAAATCCACAAAAGAACAACCAATGCTTTTGTTAATTTCTGGACCTTATTACTTTACCGAATATTTTTTTATTAAAACTCCGGAGTTTTCTAGCAATGTTAATTTTCTTCAGCAAGCAAGCGACTTTTCTTTTAAATTAAACGTAGAAAACAACGTGCTCAAAGAGGAGGGCAAAAAGGTCTCAGTAGTTACCTTGCTCAACGTTGACTCAAAAATAATGCATTCCGTATTAAGTATCTTAGAGTCAGAATTAATATTTTTTTATTCCTATCCAAAAGGGAACATAAGCAAAATTTTTGTGGAAGATTCGAGAGTTCGGGAAGTAGCAAATTTTTTACACAATTTTTTAATCCTTAGGAATAAATAAACTATACATAAAATCGTTGAAGTAATTTATTTTTTGCAATAAAGTATAGAAAACGATGAGAATAAGTTTTCCAAATGGAGAATTTCGCGAATATCAGAAAGGTATTCAAGCTATAGATATTGCTAGGTCAATTTCAGAAAAATTGGCCAACGATGCTTTGGGAGCTGTCTTCAACGGCGAAAAGATAGATTTAACAAGAAAAATATACGAAGATGGAACTATTCGCTTTGTTACTTTCGATGATGAGGAAGGAAAAGAAATCTACTGGCATTCTTCTGCCCACTTAATGGCAGAGGCAATACAAGAGTTGTATCCAGGGGTTAAGTTTGGCGTCGGTCCAGCAATAGATAATGGTTTTTATTACGATGTTGATCTGCCAAATGGATTAAAGATTTCCAACGAGGACCTGCCAAAGATTGAGCAGAAAATGTTAGAGCTTGCTCAAAGAAATGCTGTGTACGAAAGAATCGAGATTTCTTGGGAGGAAGCTATAGAACATTACAAGAAAGTTGGAGACGAATACAAATTGGAACTTCTTGAAGGATTGAAAGGCGAAAATATCACATTTTACAAGCAAGGTAATTTTGTGGACTTATGTCGGGGAACGCACATTCCCAATACAAGCAAAATAAAGTATGTAAAATTGTTAAATGTTGCTGGGGCTTATTGGCGTGGCGATAGTAGCAGAAATATGATGACTCGTATCTACGGAATTACATTCCCCAAGAAGTCGATGATGGACGAATTTTTGAGGATGCTAGAAGAATCTAAAAAAAGAGATCATCGCAAGTTGGGCCGCGAACTGGAACTTTTTTTGATTACTCCTACTGTTGGTGGTGGCTTGCCGATTTGGCTTCCCAAAGGTACAACTATTCGGCGAATTTTGGAGGACTTTCTTCGCAAAGAGCAAATACGTCGTGGTTATGTAGAAGTTATTACTCCACACATTGGCAACCTTGAGCTTTACAAAACTTCTGGACATTATCCTTATTACAAAGACTCTCAGTACCCACCAATGAAAGTAGAAGACGAAGAATACATACTTAAGCCAATGAATTGTCCTCACCATCATCAAATATACCTAAGCAAACCAAGAAGTTATCGTGATTTGCCTCTTCGTCTCCTCGAATTTGGAACAGTTTATCGCTACGAGCAATCTGGTGAGCTAACTGGGTTGACCAGGGTCCGAGGCTTCACTCAAGATGATGCTCACATTTACTGCACTGTCGAGCAATTGAAAGACGAAATTAAAGGTGTAGTAGATTTAATGCAATTTTTCTTTGGCCTTTTTAAATTGGACTTTTCTACAAGGTTATCATTTCGAGACGACGACACTTCAAAATATGGTGGAGACTTAGAGCTCTGGGATAGAGCCCAGAAGGAAATTAAAGAAGTTGCCGACGAGATCAATCTAAACTATTTCTTAGTTGAAGGAGAGGCTGCATTTTATGGACCCAAAATAGATTTCATAGTAAAAGATGCAATTGGACGAAAATGGCAACTGGGGACTGTGCAAGTAGACTATGTTATGCCAGAGCGTTTCCAATTGGAATATATTGGTTCCGATAATCAGCCACATCGTCCTGTAATAATTCACCGTGCACCTGCTGGCTCCCTCGAAAGATTCCTTTCAATTTTAATCGAGCATTTTGCTGGTAATTTTCCATTTTGGATTTCACCAGTACAAGTTTCTATTTTGCCAATTGGAGAAGAGCAACATTTTTATGCGAATGAAGTTTCGCTAAAACTTAATAATCTTGGGTTTAGAGTTAATTTAGACTTACGCAATGAAAGAATCAACAAAAAGATAGCCGAGAGCGAAACTCAAAAGATACCTTTTGCTTTAATTATTGGAAAAAAGGAAGTAGAAACTAGTACGGTTTCTGTACGAAGACACACCAAAGGAGATTTAGGTGCAAAAACTTTGGATGAAGTGATTTCACTTTTCAACGATTTGAATCGACCAGGTGCAATTGAGTGAGCGAGATGAGGCGGACCATCGTTTTTCTAATTGAGTACGATGGTACTAATTACTCAGGTTGGCAAAGGCAGAAAAATTCTATCTCAATACAAGAAACATTAGAAAGGGCAATTGAAATTGTCTCCCGCAAAAAAGTTTTCGTTATTGGGGCTGGAAGAACAGATGCTGGGGTACATGCTTTAGCACAAGTTGCACATGCAAGAATTGATAATAATTTCCCAATTCCCGAAAAGAAATTAGCATCTGCAATTAATTCAACCCTCCCGCCAGATATTCGTATTTTGGATGCCAAGATCATTGAATCAATGTTCCATGCAACAAAAGATGCAGTTGCGAGAGAATATTTGTATTTAGTTTCGACAACCAATTCTGTTTTTTTCCGCAATTATGCATTGTATTGTCCTTTCGATCTTAATTTGAATTTGCTTAACAAATCTGCAGAAATTTTTATCGGAGAACACGATTTTACCCCTTTTGCAAAAAAAAATCCTTCAACCAAAAGCTACATATGTAGAGTCGAAATAAGCAATTGGAAAAAATTAAGTGATAATTTATTTCTTTATAGTATTAAAGCTAATAGGTTTGTTTATGGACTTGTAAGGAGCTTGGTTGGAATAATGCTTGATGTGGCAAGAGGAAGAAGAAATATAGAAGAAGTTAGTTATGCATTGGAAACAAAAGTCAAAAAGTTTCCAAGCCCTTTAGCAAAAGAAAAGGGCTTGTATTTAGGAAGAGTATACTACCCACCAGGAAAGGAAATTTTCAAAGACCACGAAAAAAATTTTGATTTTAAAAAATTATTGTTAATTTAGTGTGGATTCCTTTTTACAGTGTTTAAAATTTTATACAAATAGAAGGAAAGTATGTTGTCAATAATACCAGGTATAATTGTGGGGATAATATTGGCTCTACCCCCTGGACCTGCGGCATTAACTGCGGTAAAATACGGATTGAGCAATAGCTCCCGACATGGTTTTCTCTCTGGTTTGGGAACTGCTATTATGGATTTTATATATTGCTTGATTGCTATCTTTGCTACATCAGCTATAATCGAATGGGCTAACAAATTTTCTCATCATTATCCTTTTTTGATAACCGCTGTTCAGCTTTTGATTGTATTAATGCTCATTGCTTTGGGGGTTTCCCATTTTAAGTCCTCAAAAAGAATAAACGAAAATGCAAACTCCGCATCCATTCCAATTATCGAACGCATGTCAAGTCGTGGTCCATTTTTTGTAGGTATTGGCATTGCATTGACAAATATTGTTAATCCAACTTTTCTGCCTTCCCTTGGTTATGTTGTATTAAACGTACAACAATTCGGCTTCATTAAACCAGGTTTAATAAGTAATTTTTTCTTTGCACTTGGCTTTGGCTTGGGAAACCTTTTATGGCTTGCTTTCCTTGTTAGGACTTTTGTTTCATTTAAATGTAAAATGTCCGAAGAGTTTCTCGCAAAAATTCATAAATTTACTGGGCTCACCTTAATTGGGTTCGGCACGTTTCTCGGTTACAGGGTGCTTGAAGTTGTTAAATGGTCCGAAGTCTTTCGTTTTGTATTTGCATTTTAATTCCCACCTTTTCACTCGAAAATGTAATATTTCTTAGGAGGCTCTTTTTTATGCAAACAAACATTGATAGTCTACCTTCCCTTGTCTATACTGTTTGTTCTAAATATTTGGAAAGAAGAATTGCTTTCAAGTACAAAGTCAATGGAAGTTACCAAGATCTAAATTATTCTGAATTGTGGTACAAAATTGAGAACTTTGCTCTTGGGTTGCTTAGCTTAGGGTTCAAACCAAACGATAGAATCGCAATTGTATCGGAAAATCGTATTGAATGGTTTATCGTTGATGTTGCCATAGCTTCTATTGGTGCTATAACTGTGCCCATTTTCCCAAGCACCACCCCAAAACAGGAAGAATTTATCCTCAACGATTGTACAGCTACTGGAATTATCGTTTCAAATTTATATCAATTGAATAAAATTAAAGAGGTTCAAAATAACATTCCTTCTATAAGGCATTTGATTATTCTTGATAACATAGACATTTCTCAAGATTCTGACCTATCCTTGAAAACCTTTAATGAAATTCTTGAAATTGGAGAGCATTCTCGCGAGAAACATCATTTAAGTAATATAATTCAAGAAAAAATTTCCAAAATAAAACCCGAGGATATCTTAACCATTATTTATACAAGTGGAACCACCGGAAACCCGAAAGGTGTGGTTTTGACTCATAGCAATATTGTGTCAAACGTGATTTCCTCCGCAAAGTCCATTGAGATAAGCGAGAAAGATATATTTTTGTCCTATTTGCCTTGGTGTCATGCTTATGAACATACTGTGATTTACGCTGCTTTCTTTTGTGGGGCGCTTATTGGAATTGCCGAATCATTGGAAACGATTAGTTTAAATATAAAAGAAATTAAACCAAGTTTGATGACAACGGTTCCCCGTCTGTTGGAAATTATTCGTAAAAAGATTATCTCCCAAATTGCCAAGGAAAGTAGAATCAAAAGAAAAATTTTCGATTGGGCTATTGATATTGGAAAGAAATTTACAATTGAATCCACAATCGGAAAAACTTCGTTCGTGTTGAGGAATCAATACAAACTTGCAAACAATCTTGTTTTTTCGAAAATACGCGAAAAAATTGGTTTAGATAAAATAAGGTTTATCTCTGGAGGTGCCCCACTCAATGTTGATGTTAATATATTTTTTTGGTCAATTGGTTATAAAATTTACGAAGGTTATGGGCTTACAGAGGCATCACCTGTAGTTTCAGTAACTCGCGAAAATGATGTTGAATTTGGAACTGTTGGGAAACCATTAGATGGCGTGGAAGTTAAGATCGCAGAAGACGGAGAAATTCTTGTCCGTGGTCCAAATGTTATGCGTGGTTATTGGAACGACTTAAATGCTACCAAAACCGCAATAGACGAGGATAATTGGCTCTATACTGGCGATGTTGGTTTTATTACCGAGCGCCAAAATCTAAAAATTACAGATAGGAAGAAGTATATTTTTATCAATAGCGGGGGAAAGAATATTGCTCCCCAAATAATTGAAAATATTTTATGCCAAAGTCAATTCGTCGACCAGTGCATAATTATTGGCGACAACAGGGAATATAATACTGCGTTAATACTTCCAAATTTTGATGAATTGAAGAAACTTGCCGAAGTCTTGGAAATCAAGTACAATAATATTTCCGAATTGGTTTCTAATGATAAGGTAATCAAAATTATCAAAAACGACATAGACCGATTGCAGAAAGACTTAACCAAATATGAGCGAGTTAGGAAGTTTGCATTGCTAACAGAATCGTTTTCTGTCGATACTGGTGAATTAAGTCCGAAAATGAGCGTGAAACGACATGTTGTTGAAAGAAAATATTCCGATTTGATAGAACAACTTTATAAATTAGAGGAAATGAATTAAATTTTTCTAATTTTTTTAACGTAACTTTTTGTTTATTAAATTTTTTATTAAATTTGAAAAGTTATTTGAAAATAATATTTGTTAATAAAAAAGGGTGTACAAATGAAGGTAATTTACTCAAAACTTGGCTTAATTATTGCCTTTTTGATATTTAATAGCGTTACTTCATTTGCATTTTATAACGATTATTTTGTGGCAAACAAAGGACAATGGAATGGGGATTTTCGCTACCACGCAAAAGGCAACGGTTATAATCTTTTGGTAACCGATAAAAGCTTGAATTTTGATTATTATGTTTTAGAGCAGCAGAATGAACAGATAATAAAACATGGCCATTTGGTTAAGATTAATCTCAGAAACGCATTTCTAAATTCTTCTATTTTAGAAGAGCCTAGTCCTTGGAAACTTAATTTCTTTTTTGGCAAAAATCCTAACAAGTGGGTAACCGATGTCCAGGGATTTAAAATGATTAGGTTTTTTGATGTTTATCCCAATATCGACTTGGTATTGAAACACGAAGGGGAAAGCCCACGTTATGATTTTGTGATTAAGCCTGGCGGGAATCCCGCCGATATAATTCTTCAATTTAACGGAGTTTATTCAGTTTCTACTGATGGCGAAAACATTAAGTTTTATACTCGATTCGGAGAAGTTGTCAACACAAATCTTTTTGCTTTTCAAAAAGAAAATGAATCTATAACACAAGTTCCTTGTCGATTTATTCAAAAAGGTGATGCTGAGTTCTCTTTTGAGATTGGAGACTACGATAAAAGCAAAGAACTTGTGATCGACCCAATAGTAATGTTGAGTTACTTCGGTGGTTCTAATGAAGATAGGATAGTAACTTTAAAAGAAATTTCAACAGGGATCTTAATTGCTGCCGGCTGGACTAGTTCTAATAATTTCCCTACAACCGAAGGGGCTTACGACAATACATTTAATGATATTAAAGATGCCTTCGTTTGTAAATTTGACCTTAGGGGGGCCAGAAGAAATCTAATATACGGAACATTCTTCGGTGGGGGTGGAAATGATTACATTGCTGGTCTTTCAATCGACGAAGTGGGTAATGTTTATTTAGGTGGAACAACAAATTCCAGTGATTTTCCAGTGGTCAACCCATTTAATAATTCGTTAAATGGTTTATATGATGCATTTATAACCAAATTCAACTCAGATTTAAAGACTATTGTTTATTCTACCTATGCTGGTGGAAACAGAGATGACATTGTCACTTCCGCTCAATTAGGACCTGATAAAGGATTTTATGTTTGCGGTTACACAGAATCAACTAATTTGCCAGCAACTGGTGGGGCAATTCAAACAAAAATAAAAGGAAGAAAAGACTTATTTATTTTCAAACTATCTTCTTCTGGGCAATTGGTAGACTATTGCACTTATATTGGTGGTGGTGACGATGACATTCCTTATTCAATGGCAGTAAGTGAAGCAGGCAATATTTTTATTACTGGGACCACAAAGTCACAAGATTTTCCAATTGCTCCTTATCGCACCCAACAAGTAGGTTGGCAAACAGTTGTCACGGAGGCTCCCTACGATAGAACTTTTAACGGTGGGTGGGATGCTTTCGCTGTCAAATTACTTGGAGATGGAGGAAAACTTGATTTTTCAACATTTTTTGGTGGTACAGCAGATGATATCGGAATTTCTTGTACTTACACATCAGATCAGAAAATTATTTTTACTGGAATAACATATAAAGAAACAACAAACCCAAGCTTTCCAGTATCACAAAATGCCTACCAAAATACTCATAGAGGTGGTGTAGAAATTTTTGTTGCGGGGTTATCCAATATCATTACTTCGCAAGGTGGTTACGGTTTGACTTACAAGCGGCAGGATTTGGATTTTTCTACTTATTTAGGTGGTTCGAGCAACGATTATCCTACTGGAATGCTTTTGCTTGGCAAATTCCTTCATATTTTTGGTTATACGAATTCTACTAACTTTCCAATTGTGAACAATCCTACAGGAAAAAAGATTGGTAGATACGACATATTTTATGCTCAAATGGTTTCCGATGGAAGCGGCATTAATTTTAGTGATATTTATGGAACAGTGGACGACGATTCCTCGTCTGCTTTCTTTTTAACCCCAGTTGGTGATTTTTATCTTGCTGGTTTAACCAATTCAAAGAATTTGACAACTATACATCCTATTTCCGGTACTGGATACCAAGGAACAAATAATATTATTTTATTAAAAAACTCTAATATCGATTTAAGGTTTGAAAACCCAATTGGCAAAGAAAGAATTTGCCCTAATTCAATTCTTAATATAAAATGGAATTCGGAAACTCTTCCAGCAACCGAAACATTCGATATTGACATAAAACTTGGTGCATCTGGCTCTTGGGAACCACTTGCACAAAACATAAAGGGATTAAATTATTCTTGGAATATTCCTCCAACATTCTATGCAGATAGCGTTTGGCTCCGTGTTTCACATCCTCGTGGAATCATTGCAGTACTTGGAAATCCTTTCTTAATTTATGAGCTTCCAACTATGTTGGAAGCAAAAAGTACACCCTCGAATCCAATTGTTTGCGAAGGTGATTCAGTAATACTTTATATGAAGGCACGGGGTTCAGGCATAAGATATCAATGGCTATACAATGGCTCACCAATCAGTGGTGCAACGGATTCAGAGTTAATAGTTAGAAATATTGATGCTTCAAAGAAAGGACAATATAAGGGTATTGCCTCTGGTCCTTGTCCTGCAACTGCTGAAACTCAAGTTTTTAACATAGATTTTATCCCCTCAACCAAAATAATTGCTCAAACTAACGACACAACTGTAAAAAAATTTGGGAGACTTGCTCTTTATGTTTATGCAACTGGCGACAAACTTGGCTACCAATGGTATAAAGACGACGAGAGATTAATTGGTGCAAATCAAAACGTTTTTGAAATACAAAGCGTTTCGAAACCAGACGAAGGTGTTTATAAGTGTAAAGTCACAGGAACCTGTGGCGAGCTTTTCACTCAACCAATTAAAGTCAGTGTAGATACTGTGATAGTCTCTGTGAATAATTTTGATAATTATTCCCCAAAATTTTTCTTTATTGCACCCAATCAAGTTGTATTTGAATTCAACCTGGAAAATGCCCAAATTTCGTCCTTAAATATTTACAATACTTTCGGACAATCTATTATTCATTCTCAATATTCAAGACAAGTCTTTGAAAAAGGAATTTTGGTTGACTTTGAAAGTTTACCTAGTGGAATTTATCTTGTTGAAGTCAAAGAAAACGAAAGAATCTATAGATTTGCAGTTCCTGTAGTTAAGTAATTTAATTTTCACATTATTTTAACTGTTCCTTGTCTTACTTGAGGTAGTCTCAAAGTAAGATAGATGAAGCAGTTTTCTTTATTTTAATAAAAATAACCGATTAATAATGTTTTAGCAAATATAGTTAATCTGTTATTTCTTCAAAGTTGTTCGCTTTGTTAATTATTTGACTATGTCTAATGTAACATCTTGCTCTTTTTTTTATTAATTTGGCAAAGATTTGTTGGAGGTTAAATGAAAAAGGTTCTGCTTTTCTCATTATTGCTATTTTGCTTATCTCCAAAGGCATTTTCAATTGTCAGCATTGTTCCTACGGATTCACTGCAAAAAGACTTCCTAAGAGCTTACAAATTTGCTCTTCAATATTCTTTCGTTGACTTTCGGTTTACTAATTCCACGATGGACAGTATTCTTTTTCCCAAGTTTGGAGAATATTCTATCTATTGGGTTGCCGAAGGTGAAAATGCTGGGTCTTTCATTTATCCCGACATTATACCAAAGGATTTCTCTTCTGTCGCGAAGGTTGAATATCCTCAATATTCAATTAACAATCGACAACATTTCTCATTGCAATTCAAACATAACAATCAAATTGTTTGTCTATTTCAAAGTGAAATACTCCAAAACAATGCTACAATTTCTTGGGCTTCGCTTTACTTTAAAAATCTTTTCGATTTAGTTTTCTACGATAATATGTATTACATTGCCAACGAAAAATCCATCGATTCCAGCGGGATTTCTCCTTCTTCTCGTCTTTTGATAATTCCTCCTTTTCGAAAATACGGAGATGATGATAAATATTTTATCAACAAAATTTTTGCCAAGTATCCCAATATTAAAAAGAAGTTCGACGAATTTCTATCTCGTGGTGGAACTATTTATGCAGAGGGCAATGCAGTTTATTTTCTTGAGAAGCTGGGTTACTTAGAAAATGGTGCGGTCGATTTCAAAAATTCTTATTCTTACACCAACGAGGACAATCTTTTGCCTGTAGAATTCACCAATGTTATGCATCCAATTTCATTTACAAGATTTGCTGTTAGGGATAAATTATATGCTAGTTCTGTTCCTAAGGTTAGTTTGAGTAATGCTGATGTTGTTTCATTTTTACAAGGTACTCAAAATCCCGTTGTATTTGTGCTGTGTGGAAAGAATGCAAATGGTGGTAGGATAATTGTAAATACTGGGTTACCTACCATAGGTGGGATGAATGAACTAAGCAAAGGAAGCCGTCAGTTACAATGGACTATGAATGCTATATTATCAGCATTTTGTTCTACAATTGATGTAACTCGTTCGATTTATAACAATTTGCCATCAGAAATTACTGCAGGAGTAAACGCCATTTCATACGACAGGTTAGACACATTTGAGGTTAGACTAAAAATACGAAATCTTTCAAATAAGAGTGTGGGTGAAATTATTATCTACGAAAGGATAAGGAATTATTTCAAGGTCTTGTCGGTAAAAGCAACAAATGTTTCATTCATCATTTCTGGAACTGATATTACATTTAAAGATATTACCCTAAGCCCTTTTGAGGAGAAAGAAATCACCATTTTAGTAACAACTCCCAATCCAGAAGATCCGATACACGGACAAGTTTCAAAATACATTTCTTGGTCGAATTATCTCTATGTTTCTTTATGCGAAGTAATATTTAAAAGCTTAAATGGAATTGAGTACTTTCTTAAATATCGTAACTACGCTGAAATACTATTTTCAGCTCGCTTGATTGCCGATACAGACTTGAATTGGAAGAATATCTTATACCTTGACTTTCAACCTTTTAAGGTATTCACTATCATTGAAAACAAAGAAAGAACACCAGCTGTCGAAACTAAATATGTTCAATATATCCCCAAAGATGTTCCGTTTTATTGGTCAGATAAATCTCTTAATATTCCAATATTGAAAACTCCAGGTGGCAAATATGTTGATATTCTTCGTGGAAGCAACGACAAAAACAATCCCGAGTACGATATGGACAGCGATGGTTATCCTGATGTGTGGCTCGATACATCTTCTATTTACCCAAAGGGCTACAAAATTGAGGAAACCGAAGTTTACTGGTTAAATCCTTGGACTTCTTTGCGAGGCGGGAAGTCTTATTCTTATGAAGATATTGACCACGATGGAAAATGCGCTGTCGACCAAAACGGCGATGGGATTGTTGATATTGAAGAACCAGGGGACAAAATCCGAGTTTGGAAGGTTACATGGGATATTGGTAAAATTGCTGGTTATGAATATTTTGATCCCTATTGTTACTATGAAATCTGGTTGGATCCACCTGATCTTGTCAAACTCTCCGCCGGAGTTGGTAAAGTTTTTGGTAAACTCGATGAAGATATTCCTGGCATGTTTTATCCCTACACGAAAGATATCTCTAAAGCTAACAAAAACGACTCGAGATGGAAATATTGGATGGATACCGGTGCTGATGGGGAGCCTGTTTGGAAACAATTTGTGTTGCAGAAAATAGGTAATTACGAAGGTTTTACTTTTATCGATACACTTAATGAAAAATATGTATTGAAAATCTCGGACCATTGCATTGGAACCGTGCCCCAACCGCATCGTGAGTTCATCGCAGTTCTTTCTCTTGGTGGTAGCGATATTGATATGAATAGTCCAATTCCGCTCTCATCCCAATACTCTAACTTGATTTATAAGACTATATTTAACGAAACTCGCGTAACTCCAATTCGAACAACATATACATACTGGGCACCACTTCCAAATCCATTGCAATTTGAATATTTAACCAACAGCTTCGAAATATTGGACACTACCGGGACTATTAGATTACAGAATTTGCCCGCATCTGGCAAAGCCCTGCTAAAATTTTCTATGGATGCTTCTACAGAATATTCTTATTATTGGATACGAAACGTTGGACACGATGTCCAATATAATGACTTGTCCGAAAAGATAGATGGAGTCGAGAACCTTGGCGATGGAGTTTTTGGTTACTTGATTTACGATATTCCAAAGGGAATTGGTGGCTATTCGATAACACTTCCTAAAAGACCCGATGGTTCTTTTGATGTCGATAAAATTGTTAAAATTGATGGGAAACCTTTCCAAAAATGGTTAGACAATCCAAACACGAAGAGTACTGTAACCATTTACGAAGATGATTTCGTCTATCATATACACATTCCCCAATTACTTATTCCCCCAGCACTTGATGATGACAATAACGATGGAATTGATGATTGGATTGATGACCGAGGCGACAGATTCCAATCTCCTACAGGATTTCTTCACGATGCTTTTATGCTTGGTAATGGTGAAGATTATAATGACTGGCCCATGGAACCATTCCAAGACGATATTTATGGAATTGTTAAGTCCGGTTGGTATCCCGGAAATGATAAAACCTACGGCGATGATAAATTTGAAAAATTAGGTAAAACCAGGATAGAAATCCAAGCAATTTACAACGGGTTGGGTAGAGAAGGTTTAATTGAAATAAGCAAAGGCGGATGGTTGGTTGTCGAAGAGATCTTTGGAGGTTCCCCTTGGGTTATTACTTCTCATACTCTTTCTGGATTTGCTGTAGGCTCAAATCTTAAGCTAACATCGAAAATTCAACCCTCGAGTGTTCGTTATGGTCTCGATACTACTTACATCCTTCATACAATTGAAGATGTGGGTGAGCCACACTTGTTTAACATCAATTTCGATCCATTCCACCTGTCTTATGGATACGGTGATATTACCATTACGACATATTCTGGAGGGCGTGATCCAAGCAACCTTTTATTTCCGAACCCAGTAATGTCCACAATAATTGACCCAAAGATTGACAAGTTTAAACTCACGATTCTTCCAAATGCAAACCCTAATGATATTTCATTGACAGGTTACCCAAAAGAAGTCGAGGGTGCTTTCCTTGAAGTGAGAATTGAAATTAACAATAGCACAGATTACAATATTTGTAATCTACAAATAGAGCCTGTAGTACCATCAAATGTTAAACAAACCAAACCTGTGTTCAGTTATGTGGTATATCCAAGGCCTCTTGTCCCAGCCAAATTTGACCCATCTACTGGTAAAATAATCCAAGGAGGCGATGATTTTGGAACTCTGAGAACAGGGTGGCGATTTAACCAACCAGAAGGTGAAATGCTTGTAACATTGGGCAACACTTTGAATATGCTTCAGTCTTGTCGTCGAGCTTATTTCGTTTTCCTTTTCCAAATAGATACATCTTTACCTCCTTCTGTTTATACCATTAACTTTAAATCTTCTGGTGAAATTCTATCGTATAATAGCCAGAAAAAAGGCCTTTTCAATTACGATGTACCTTTTGTTAATTTTAGTATAACCAAGAAGAAGCCAGACAAAACTATTTTAGAATATCAACCATTTGTCATCGGTCAAGCAGATTTGAAGAGACTTGAGGTTCAAGGAACAAAACCTTACAAGAGTTTGAAACAAGCAAAATGGTCTTACACTCCAATTACTTATCTTAGCTTCGATACTATTAAAAATGATCTCAAAGTTGATTTCGACCAAAATACTCAAATCGAAACTATCGATTTAGGAACCTTCGCCAACTTCCCAACCAAAGATTTTACAAAACTATATGTCTTGGAAAAGGTTGAAGTAAACAGTTCCAACCTTCCCGACAAGTTTGATCTCACCAAAAAGGAAAATCTTATTTACAATGTAAAGCCTTTCGGTGATTTTGTTGTTTCGGATAAAAATCAGGTAATTAGCACCTTGGGGCCTCGAATCTTTCATTTCAAGAGAATATCTGCGCTAGACAATCAAGTGATTCCAGAGAATTCTACTGTCTTGCTCAACTCGGATAAAAACAAAATTGAAGTTTCATTTTATGTAATTAATATTGGGACCGATATTGCCGAAAATGTCGACCTTATCTTCGAGTGCGGTAAATATTTCCTTATTGTTAGCGCATCTCAAATTATTAGCAATGTTTCGGATGGAAAATTTAATATACCTATTGGTTTATTGCTTCCTGGAGAAACAAAAGAAATCAAGCTTCAATTTGCTTTGAGCAACCAAATTTGTATTAATTGGTATAACAATCCGTTAATCGTTGATAATGTCGAACTTAGGTACAATGGTCCAAGAAGTAAATTACAAACCCAAAAGGACTCGTTTATTTATTTGGATGAGGAAGAGCTCAATGCATTATCATATGATGTTTTCGTGAAATACTTCAATTCAAATAAGCGAGAAGTAAAAGCCGGAGAAACAGTTTCTTTATCTTGGGATATTGGTAACGGACTTGTTCCTTTGACCGATAATGTAGATTGCAATGTTTACGCGATTTTGAATTTCACGGATACTTTGCTGATTTACAAAAGTGCATTGCCAAAGCTTAATTTGCTTGGGACATATAAAGATTTTGCCAATTTCACTTTGCCCGACAGCTTGTATTTCCTTGAATTTATGATTTCTGTTGACCCAGAGAGTACTCTTCAAGAAGTTTGCAAAGGGAACAACATTAAAGTCTTCCCAGTTGAAATTTTGGGGCCAGCGTGGATGCACAAAGTTAATGTTCAACCGAATCCATTTGATTTTTATACTACAGTTTCGTACGTTATTTCTCAAGATGTTAGTCAACTTGATGCCTATATTTACGCTATCGATGGAACATTTGTTACAAAAATAGAGAATTGTCCACATCAACTTGGTCATAATGTTTTAAATCTTGAAATACCTGAACTCTCAAAAGGAACATATTTAATTCGTTTCGATGGAATTACCCCCGAAAACTTTAAGATCAGTAATTATGTTAAAATCATTAAAGAAAAATAAGTTTTTGCTTGATGATAAAGCAATTTTTCTTGATGCTTTGGCTATTGGTTTTTGCATATAGTGCTTCCTTTTCCCAAAAGTATGGTTTTTTCAGCGGTGCTGGTTTTGTACGTGGGGAAGGTGACTTCCGCCAGTTTGGAGCTATAAGGGATTCGATTCCTTTAGTTGGCAGCGGAGGTTCCTTTTTTTACAATTTTGGTGCTTTTTTAAACATTCCAATTAATAAAAGCATTGGTACCTCAAGTTCCATCGGCATTCAATTTTTTTCAATTCCATTTTCAACATTTAGGGATATGTCTGCTCGCTTCGATTCGTTTTTGGTTGTTTCGAAGTACATAATGAAAGTAGCATCCGATTTTAGATTTAACTCCTTGAAGTTATTCTATTCCCAGGATTTGAACTTTAGGGTTGTCGATAATTTGAATTTAAAGTCAGGCTTTTCTATTGGTTATGAATTTCAATACCCAAAAACTATTTCATATAGCGAAGATGCCTACATCAAAGGTGTTTCTTTTGTTTACGAGAGTAAGACATATGAAACAGAAGGGAGAAACAATTTCCCAATTTCTGTTACTTTCGATTTTGGTTTGACTTACCTTTTTCCACATAATTTCTTCGGCTTATTTAAAATTGGGCTTTGTCCAATTTTTTCTTTTGGATTTTGCAATATTACCAAGGATTTTACATCAGACATTATTAGTGTTGGTTTAAACCTTAATTTTTATCCCGAAAAAATAACACCAAAAAAGAAGCCTATTGAACCAATAAAGCTTCCGACGATTGATTCATTGCTTCCTAAACCTATCGAACCAATTGTTGCTTTAACAAAAGAGTCCACCAAAAAAGAAGACACTCTGGAAGTTGATTTTGTTGGAATTTTTAGTCAAGGGACACTCCAAAAATACGTTCCTGCAAATGTTTTAGTCTCAAGTGAGATTTACGAGACCAAAGTACCTCTTCTACCTTTCATTTTTTTCGACTATTCTAAATTTGAAATTCCGAAAAGATATTTTAGTTTGAGTAATTTCTATGATTTTGACTATGGTTCTTTAAAAAATAAGTCCATTCTCGAAGTTTATTATAATGTATTAAACATTGTTGGATATAGGCTCCGTAACAATATAGGCTCGTCAATTACAATTGTTGGTTGCAATTCAAATATTGGAGAGGAACAGGAAAATCTTCATCTTTCGCGTCAAAGAGCAAATTCTGTTGCTAGTTACCTTTCCCAAATTTGGGAAATAAATCCCGAAAGAATTAAAATTGAAACAGGGAACTTACCTGCAAGTCCCTCTAATCCAAGAATACCTGAGGGAAACAGCGAAAACCAGCGTGTGGAACTTCGAAGCGAAGAGCCAGACATTCTTGCACCGATTATTCTTTTAGATACTTCAGTAACACCTTACCCAAACTCAATAAGAATATTTGCAAAACTCTCACATCGCCCCGATACTTTCCAATGTAAAATAGTGCTTTCAACAAACAAGTTGGATACTTTAAGAAAAACAATTGTCAGCCCCCTCGATTCCTTCGATTTGGATGTTGTTTCTCTGATTAATCTTAGCAATAATTCCATTCCTATAATTGATATTGAGTTAAATTTTGTACAATCAAGTAATCCAAACAAAATTTATAGGAAAATTATCTCACTTCCAATTGTTTATAGTGAAATTAGGGAACTTAATCTGGATAAAGAAAAAATAGTGCTTCCACCTTTCAATTTCAATGCAAGCAAGCTCAATTCTCACCAAATAGAATTTTTAAAAATTTTCAGGGATAAGTTTTACAAAGCAAAAAAAATTACTCTTGTTGGACATACTGATATTATCGGCGATAAGGACTACAATGCGAAGCTTTCCTCAGATAGAGTTAATTCTGTAGCTGAATTTTTGTTGAAAGAATTTTTGTTGGGTGGGAAAGATTTACCAAATGAGAATGCTGCATCAAATTCTATCATTCTGTTTGAAAAAGAGGCTTTGGGCGAAACAAGGACACCTTTTGATAATAAATTTCCAGAGGGTCGATTTTTCTCTCGTACTGTTGAAATTATATTTGAATATTAATTATCACATAATAGTTAAGTTTGTTTTTTTTATAATAACGTTATGACTGACTGTGTAGAAAACCATAGAAGGGAAATAACATCTATTCTAAGTTTCATAGAAAAACCGCTAATTAATTGGTTCGTAGAAAGATTGCCCAAGTTTGTTACTCCAGATTTCCTTACTGTTCTTGGGGTTGTTGGTTCGCTTATAACTGGAGCTGGTTATTCTCTGACTTTTTTCTATAAAGAATGCCTTTGGCTTGCTTCTTTTGGCTTATTTGTAAATTGGTTTGGAGATAGTCTCGATGGTTCGCTTGCCCGTTATAGAAAAATCGAGCGTCCAAGATATGGATTCTTTATCGACCACACACTCGATACAATTAGTATGATTATTGTTGGAGTAGGTGTTGGGCTTTCTCCTTTCGCAAGATTGGATTTCGTGCTTCTTGCTTTAGTGGGTTATTTGCTGATGTCTATTTTCGTTTACATTAAAACTATGATTATGGGAGTGTTTAGCATTACTTATTTTGGGTTTGGACCTACTGAAGCAAGGGTTTTTATTGCCATTGGAAACACTTTAGTATTCTTTTTCGGTGCTGGAGAAATTCCGCTTTTTGGTGACAAATACACAATTTTTGATGTTTTTGCTCTTTTCTTTGCTTTTCTTATGCTTATTATATTTGTTTTATCGGTTATTGTCGATGGAAACAAACTGAAAAGCATGGAAGAGAGCAAAAGTAGATAAAAATTGGTTTCAATTTCCACTTTCCAAATCGCTTTAGAAAATATTTCCATTCTAATTTGATTTGTTAAAATTGTCAAAGCATTAGAACATAAAAGAGAAATTTTCAGGGGGCATGAATTTTGATTAGAGTTAACAATTTTGGTTACATAATCCTTTGGGTTCTCTTCCTTTATCTCCTTTTTCTTTTATTTCCACAATTTTTGTTGTCCATTTAAAATTTTTTGCAAAAAAGTTTTCCGATGCATTGGTGAAGGTTCACATTGAAGTATTTTCTCGATATGATGTTTAGTTCCGTATCCTTTATGCTTATCGAAACCATATTGTGGAAACAAAGTGTGTGCGGTGGTTTCCATCCACCTATCTCTTTCGACCTTTGCTAGAATTGAAGCGGAAGCGATTGAGAAAGAAATGGCATCACCATCGATTACCACTTGGTGCTCAAAGTCGCCAACATATTTATTCCCATCAATAAGGACAAATGGCTTAAAATCTCTAAGCTTTTCAAGAGCTTGGTTCATTGCTTTGAAGGTGGCGCTCAAGATATTTGTTTCGTCAATGTATTGAGTGTCCACATTTTCCACAGAAAAAGCCAGACAATTGGAAACAATCAATTCGTAAAGTTTTTCTCTTTTTTTCCTAGAAATGGTTTTGGAATCAAAAACATTGAAACTTGGTTCAAAATTCGTAGGATAAATCACGGCAGAAGCAAAGACTGGACCAGCTAATGCACCGCGGCCAGCTTCGTCGACTCCAGCGACTAGTTTTCCTAAAGACCAATATTTTTTTTCTATAGAAAAGTCTGGTAATTTCAATTTATTTGACGTATCCCATACCAATTAAATTCAGAAACTCATTGCGAAGGTTCAAATCGGCAAGTAAATATCCCCGCATTACAGATGTTATCATCAAGGAATTTTCTTCGTTTCCCTTTACTCCACGTGCAATCATGCAATAATGTCTTGCACGAATAACTACACCTAAAGCCTTTGGTTTAATTAATTCATCAATATAATCAGCAATTTGTTCGCCAAGTTCTTCTTGGATTTGACCACGCCTACAAAACCAATCGACGATGCGGTTTAGTTTACTAACTCCCAAAACATATTTGTTTGGAATGTAGCCAATAGCGCAGTCCCCGGATATAGGTTGCCAATGGTGCGAGCATACACTCATCACAGTTATGCCTTTGCTAATAATTAATTCGTTTATTTTCTTCCTGTTTGGAAATATTGTGCTTTTTGGGGGTTCTTTAAATCGACCAGCGAAAAGTTCTTTCACGAGCATTCTTGCTATTCGCAATGGGGTTTTAGTTGAATTTGGATCGCGTCGTGAAATTCTCAGAATTTCCATAACTTCGATGAATTTCTGCTCAAGTCGTTTTATCATAATCTCCTGTTCCTGCGCCGTAAGGGGAAAATTTCCATTAGCGTCGAATAAAAGTTCATTCCATTGGTTGTGCGTTGGAAATGCCGACAAAACCTCTTCTGGCTCACTTTCAAAATCGTCAATATGGTTGTTATCAAAGATATTTTCGGATTCCATATTATCTATTTACAAATTGAGTGGTTTCACCGAAATATTCAACAACATTTTTTTCAGTTTCGTATAGCTTAATTTTGTACAATTTGCAATGTGTAAACTTATCCTCGAGTTCTTTCCAAAAAGCGACTGCAATGTTTTCCAAAGTTGGAATAATACCTTGAAGGAAGTTTACATCGATGTTTAAATTTTTATGGTCCACTTTGGAGATGATGTGCTCGCGTATAATTTTCTTAAGCACTTTTAAATCGATTAAATAACCAGTTCTTGGGTCTGGATAACCGCAAACAGTTACCTCGAGGACATAATTATGACCGTGCCAATTTGGATTGTTGCAAAGGTCGTAAATTTTTTTGTTCTCTTCCTCGGTAAAAGAAGGATTGTGCAACCTATGAGCAGCCGAAAAAGTTTCCTTCCTTGTAATGTAAATCATACCAAAATTAAGTATTAAATTGCAAATCTAAAATGTAAGTTACGAATAATTTTAGGAAAAATTTGAAACAAATTGGAGAGTAGGTTGTTTGTTCTAATTTCTTTCTTTTTGCTTTTAGCTTTAAATTTCAATGAGCTATATTCCCAAGAGCAGGTCGAAAAGGGCTTTACTGCCAATCAAGTCGCGTCTCTATCACAATTATTCGAAGCAAAAGGCAAAATTAATTTCGCGCTTCCAAATTTGAACTTTACTGCTCAATTCGAGGCAAAAATTGTAGGCGAGGACTCTGCAGTAATTTCAATCTTTGGTCCAATGGGAGTTCTTCTTGCAAAGGGGTTTTCAAACAATGAATACTTTGCTTTCTACGATGTTTTAAACAATTGGGCTGTTGTTGGAGTACCTTCTCGAGAGAAAATTTACCAGGCATCCCGTGTTCCCTTGAGTTTCGTGGATTTTATTCGCCTTTTCAAAGGGCAGTTTCTGTACCCAACGGATTCAATGAAGAATACAAAAATGGATGCAGGAAAAATTCTTTATTCTGTGAAGACAACCGACTTTGTTGATTTCTTTCTTTGCGATGGTAATACCAAAATAATGCAATTTCAAAAGAAAAACACCGAAGACAAAATCATTTTGAATATTCTTTATCCTGAATACTTTTCCAATGATACTCTTTTGTTTCCCAAAAAATACATTTTACAGATTGAAGAACGCAAGGGTACTGTTAGCCTTGAGATCGAGAATTTGAACTTGGATGTGGACCTAACTCGCCCGTTTTCTTTTGCCATACCCAAATCTGTTGAAATTTTCAAGTATGAATGAAACATTTTGACTTTTTTTGCATATTGATTTATTTAATACTGACTTTTAAGATAGATGTATAGCTCGAAGGCAAATTTTTTTGGGATTATCGTTTTTTCGCTTTGGCTTTTATTAAATTTTGATGCACTCTCTTTCGATAATAACCAATCCAAATTTTACTCAGCTTCTTTTCAAAGTCAACCCGAAGCACCAAAAAAGAAAACCAAAAAGTTAATTTCCCCCGAAGATACTTCTTCAATAATTATTCGAGATACAATTCAGCCTTTTCGCCACGAAGAAAAAAAAACAGAAATTGCAGAAACACAAACATCCAACGAAACCGATACAATAATTACAAAAACCACAATTGATGACATCATTAAGTTCAATGCACTTGATTCAATACGTTTTAGCGTAGAATCGAAACACCTTTTTATGCGTGGGAAGGCAAAGGTGGAATACAAGACCCAAAAATTGGAAGCCGAAATGATTGAATTTTTTTTCGACCAATCATTGCTTAAAGCACAAGGAACTAAAAATTCAGAAGGAAAATATTTTGGTTATCCAGCGTTTTTCGATAATCAAGAGTTGTATTATGGCGAGCGAATTGCTTACAATTTCAAGACCAAGCAGGGTACAATTACTCTTGGTGAAACCCAAATTGGGGAGGGTTTGTATTTTGGAGATAAAATAAAGAGAATAAACGATCTTGAATTTTTTGTTCAAAATGGATGTTACACCACATGCAATGCACCCCATCCGCATTATTACTTTGGATCTCCAAAAATGAAAATTGTTGCAGGACAAAGTGTATATCTCGACCCATTAATTTTTTATGTCGAAGATTTGCCGATATTTATCCTTCCCATAGGGCTATATTTTCCAAATCGTAGCGGTAGACAATCTGGTCTAATTGTGCCTTCTTTTTTCTTTTCCAAAATTCGAGGTGTTGCTATTGAAAACATTGGCTTGTATTTAGCTTTGAGTGAATACTACGATACCCGTTTCTCCCTCGATTTTTACTCCAAGGGTGGTTTCTTGGCAAAAAATTACACTCAATGGAAGTTTAGGAACATTCTAAATGGTAGTCTTGATGTTTCTTACGGTCGTGTTCGATTTTCTGTCAACCAACCGTACCAAAAAACTTGGGCTTTTGGTATACAACACAACCATAAAATCAATCCATTTGAAACTTTCACAGCTGATGTTCGCTTCTTTTCACAAGATTACTTTCGCAACACTTCGTTCGATATTTTTACTCGCCAACAGCAGGATTTTACTTCAAATGCATCTTATACAAAATCATTCGAAAATGGTTCTAACCTCTCGCTTGCCTATTCACGTTCGCAAAATATACTGACTACAGCATATACAGAATCTCCTTCGTTTAGCTTCACAATTCCACAAATAAACCCTTTTCGTTCGGTGGCTCCTTCGAACGAATTCCTCAGAAGTATCTCGTTGCAATATTCATTGAGAGCGTTTCACAATAAAAGCAAGCGCGAGAGGGATTCTATTTTTGTATTTGATTATTCTACAAAGATAACTCATTCTCCATCGCTTTCTTTCCAGCTCCCAAAAATATCATATTTCACCCTAACTCCTTTTTTCAACTTTTCGTTTAACAATTATTTTCGAAGAGTTTCGAGATTGTTTAATCCTGTAGATTCCTCTGTTGCAGAAAATATCGAGAATGGACTATTTGTTGAGTACAACTATTCTCTTGGAATTAGTTCTTCGACAAAAATTTATGGAATTGCAAAGCCCAACATACTTGGCGTTAAAGTTATTCGGCATACCGTTTCCCCAAGTATACAATTTTCTTATACTCCCAATCTTTCCGACCCAAAATTCGGGTTTTATGGAAAGTATTACGATTTGAAAGCTAAACGTGATATAGTCTATTCTCGATTTGATAAAGATGGTGGCGGGCTTGCGTCCCGTTCCCTTTATCAACTACTTTCATACAGTATTCAGAACAACATCTCTATGAAATATAACCCTGCCGATACTGGCGAAGATAAAACAATTGATTTATTGAATTTTAATCTCTCGGGTAATTACAATTTTGCTGCCGATTCATTACACCTTTCTGATATTGCTGTTTCGCTCTATGCTACGACAATTCCATCTTTGAATATTAATTCATCACTTGGTTTTACTTTTTATGACCAAGAACCTTTTCTTGATACCGAGGGGAAACCGACAAATATCTATCATAAAGTAAATAGATTCCTTTTAACTTCTGGGAAAGGTTTGCTAAGACTAATTTATTTCGCAATCTCATTAAGTACCAGGGTTAGCGGTGGGCAAATTCCTCTAACTTCCTCATCAAAAGAAATTCCAGCGGATTCTCTTTCGCTTGGCGAAAGATTTTCGCTTCGAAGGAACTTAGAGCAAAGTGAATACGATTTTTGGGGGGAAAATTCCCAAGGATTCCAACCTTTTAATGCATCGTGGTCTTTGTCTTTCGATTTAAATTACAACTATCGTAGAGACATAATTAACCAAAAGTCCCAATCATTGAATCTGAGTATTGATGCTTCCTTAAAGCTAACACCTACCTGGAACATTTTTATATCGACACAATTTGATGCTATTAACCGAGAAATAGTTTCTCCAGTCATCAGAATCAATAAAGACCTGCATTGTTGGGATTTAGCCTTTACTTGGTATCCTTATGGTACATTTACTGGCTTTTACTTTCGATTTGGAATAAAATCTTCAATATTACGCGATTTAAAGCTTGAAAAGCGAAGCTCCCCATTGTATTAATTAAAGACAAATTTTTGACGATGAACTTTTGATAGCAAACAAGAGGTCTGGTATTGTAATTAAATTTATGATTCAAATCAAATTAATAAAAAGCCAAATTCAAAATTTTATAGATCAATTTAGCAGTTGTTAGGTTTGGATAATGCAAATCTTTTATTGGTGCAAGTTCAACAACATCGAAACCGATGATTTTTCTGCCGCTACGAACTACTTCCCGCACTATATTAATTGCTTCGGTAAAGTTGAATCCTTCTGGTTCGGGTGTTCCAGTCGATGGCATTATTGATGGATCGAAAAAATCTAAGTCGAAAGTAATATAAACCTCTTCGGTTAATTTTTCAACTATTTTTTTTACCCAATCCGTCCCGTATTGGTTTTGTTTTATTTTCCATGCATAAAATGTGCTAATGTTTTTTTCCTTTATTAATTGAAATTCTTCAACGGATTGGGCACGAATTCCAACTTGAACAATTTTATCGCTTGGAAGGAATTCAAGGATTCGCGCCATTACACATGCATGAGAATATGGATTATCTTCGTAGCTTAGTCTAAGATCGGAATGTGCGTCAAATTGTAAAATACTAATTTTAGGGTACTTTTCGTAGAAAACTTTTAGTATTGGCAAAGTTATTGTATGCTCCCCACCCAGACAAACAAGAAATTTTCCCTCGTTCAGTACTGTTTCGACTGCAGTTTGTATTTCACAAAAAGCATCTTTTTGTGATAATTTTTTAAATTTAAGTGATTTTAAAGTAGCAATTCCTTTATCGAAGCATAATTCCCTTTCAGTTTCTTCATCAAAAAATTCCACAAATGCACTTGCTCGAATTATTTCTCTTGGTCCTTCGATTGTTCCTTTTCCATAACTAGTTGTTGCTTCGTATGGTAATGGTAGAATTACGATTTGCGAACTTTCGAAGGATGAATACTGAGTGTCGATGGCCAAAAAATTTTTCTTTTTGCCTAAAACTTCCATAAATATAACTTATCAATTAATATTTTTGCAATTTAATTTATTGTTTCGATTTTGGAAAACAAATATTTCAAAGTTTTTTTAATTTTTTTGGCCTCAGTTTCTTTTTTAAGAATTTTACTTCTGAACCTATTTAATCTTGTTCCCCAAGAAGCATACTACTGGCTGTATATTCAGCGACCAGCGTTAAGTTACTTCGACCATCCTCCGTTGTGTAGTTACACTATTGGGGTATTCACCGGCATTTTTGGTAATACCGAATTTGCAATTCGTTTCGGTATGCTTTTGTATTCGATTGGTACAAGCTTTTTTCTATTCTTCTTATCAAAAAAGTTCTTCAATTCAGATAGAAAAGCGTTATTAACAATAGTCTTTTTAAATCTTACAATTTTTTTCAATCTTCATTCAATTGTTGCTACTCCCGATGCCCCATTGCTTTTCTTCTGGTCTGGTGCAATGTACTTTTTCTTCAAAGCTTTATTCGAAGGAGATAAATGGCAGGATTGGCTTTTGGCTGGTTTTTTTGCTGGCTTGGCTTTTTCGAGCAAATATACTGGGGCATTCATTTTTCTCAATTTGTTTCTTTTCTTTGTTTTTACAAAAGATTTAGGAAAATTATTCAACAAGAAATTTCTCAGCTCTTTAATTATTTCCTTAATTGTTTTTTCTCCGGTTATTGTTTGGAACTTACAAAATGGCTTTGCTTCGTTTCTTTTTCAAACATCTGAAAGAGCCAAAGGGATTAAAAGCTTTGGTTTGAATTATTTTTTTCAGCTTATTGCAAGCCAAATCTATGAACTCACCCCTTTGTTTTTTCTTTTACTAATTATATTGTTTTTTAAATACATTAGCAATAATAAATCTTTAGATTCAAAAACAAAATTTATTCTTACATTTTCTTACCCTATGGTGATTTTCTTCTTTCTTGTTAGTTTTACTTCATTAGTCAAAATGAATTGGATTTTGCCTTCTTATCTTGCCTTTACAATACTAGTGGTTGACTTTTTCGAAAAAAGCAAAGAAAGATTTAAAATATATTTAAAATATCTTGGGCTTTCTTTGAGTATCATCTTAATTGTGTTAAATCTTACAATTATTTTATTCCCAATAGTTCCTATAGAGAAAGGCGATAGTTGGACTGGGTGGCCAGAAATTGCCAATAGAATTGTACAATTGAAACAAGCTTTTGATAAAGAAAATAACACATTTATTTTTTCGAATGAGTATAAAATTCCAGCCGAGTTGTCCTTTTATACTCCATTCAAGGATGTAGTGCTTGCTGAAAATGTATATGGGAAACCAGCCCTGCAATTTGATTTTTGGTTTGATGTCGAAAAATTTGCTGGATGGGATGGTATTTTTGTTTATTCAGACTTTAATCCCTCGGTTAATTTGGAAGAAGTAGGGAAATTTTTTCAGAAAATGGAATTTGTTGAAGAGTTCAAAATTGAAAAGAACAAAAAAATATTTAGGAAATTTTACATATATCGTTGCCGTGTTTATACTCCACCCAAAGGATAATTAATTCTTTTTAATTGAATTTTTTAGGAATAAAACTTAAATTAGTTTTTTTAATTAAGAATATGAAAAAGATTTTAGTCTTAGGTGGTTACTCTGGAATTGCCCAAGCTGTGCTTAATATTCTTGTTTCACAAGAAGTTACATTATATCTTGTTGGTCGGGATGAACAAAAATTGCAAATTGTTAAAGACCATTTGAGTGCATATGGCAAGTCGAAAGTAATTTTAGATGTATTTGATTTAAATAATATTCAGCAACACAAAGATTTGCTCGATAGAGCAATTCAACAAATGAATGGTTTGGATATTTTATTTGTTTGTTATGGAATTCTTCCCAACCAACGTAACCTTGAGGAAGAGCCGGAGATGTCGATTAACAATTATATGACTAATGCTATTAGTACTATTAACTTTGTTTCTCTAGCTGCAAACTATTTCGAAGAAAAAAATCAAGGTACAATCGCTGTTGTTACTTCAGTTGCTGGCGACCGCGGAAGAAAAAGTAATTATTTTTATGGTTCTGCAAAAGCTTGTGTCGATACTTTTCTCGAAGGACTACGACATCGCCTCTTTCGAAAAAATGTTCATATTATTACAATTAAACCTGGATTGGTCGACACCCCAATGGTAAAAGATTTAGAAAAGAAAATTCTTGTTGCTCGACCTGAAAGGGTTGCCCGCGATATTGTAAATGCACTGGATGCGAAGAAAAAAATAGTTTACACTCCTAGTTTTTTTCGGTTTATAATGTTAATTGTCAAGTTGTTACCTCGTAGCATTTTTTATAGGTTGAATGTTTAATTTATGTAATTATTTATTAAATTACTGATATTCTTTTGAGGGGGGAAATATGAGAAAATTTGTATGGTTGCTTCTTTTAGTCCTATTTAGTATTTTTTCTTTTGCGCAAACCAAGCAGATTGGAAAGCAAATTAAAATTTTCCCCGATGAATATTCCGAACTAGATGATGTACCAGTAACCAAACAAATAGAAGATCCTTTTATAATGAAAACCCTTGAAAGAGCAAGAATTAAGTATCTTCGTGCTCTGTCTTGTATCGAAAGAAAGGATACAATGCAAGCAGAAGAAAATTTCGAACAAGCAATAGATATTTTAAACTCTATAAGTTATTATCCCAATATTGGAAAATTCCGAGATTATACCGACCTTGTTCAGTCAATTATGGAAGATTACGAAAGGTACATCCGCAATATCGACCATTTGGATGAAAGTTCCTCCCTTTTTCTTTTGCGGGAAACTTTAAACAAAGAACTGGAAAAAACAACTCGTACTAAACCTACCCAGGTTGTGACAATCAAAACTTCTATTAGAGACACAACGAAAATTACTGAAAATAAGCTTGGCTATGCCTTCCAAATACCAATGGATGACAATGACTATGTAAAAAAGAGTATAGAGTTTTTGACACAAAAGCCTATTGGAAGGAAGTTTGTTCGAAATAGCCTTGCACGAAGCACAGTTTGGGGAAGCATTATCAAAACGATAATCCAAGAAGAGGCAATGCCCCAAGAATTATTTTATCTGGCTATGGTGGAAAGTGGATTTAACCCTTTCGCAGTGTCGCGTGCCAAAGCTGTGGGAATCTGGCAATTTATTATGTCCACTGGGCAACTGTATGGGTTGAATGCTGGTAATTCACCATGGATAGACGAACGACGCGACCCAGTGAAATCAACTCGTGCAGCAATGAGGCATCTTCGTGATCTATTTAACGAACTTGGTGATTGGCATTTGGCTATTGCTGCCTACAATTGTGGGATAAATGCTGTAAATCGCGCCATCGCAAAGTTCAACAAACCAGATAGCGTAAATTTTTGGAACATAATGCAATTTCTTCCTCGCGAAACTCGAAACTATGTCCCTTTATTTATTGCAACAGTGAAAGTCGTTACAAATCTCGAGGCTTATGGTTTTAGTAAGTCGGAAATTGAATATTTGCCCGAGATGAAATTTGACAAGTATTCTTTGAAAGAACCTGTTAGTTTGAACGCTCTTGCGAAATGTGCCAATATCTCTGTCGATAAGTTGAAAGAGTTGAATCCTGAGTTGCTTTTTTCGTTCACCCCGCCTGAATTAACTGAATATGAATTTAGAATTCCTTTTGGTTCAAGGCAAACTTTTATCGCAAACTATTTAAATCTGAGTCCCGAAGAAAAGCAACCTTTTTTTATTTATAGAACCGAAAAAAAGGAAACAATCGAAAAAATTGCAATCAAATTCAATGTCGAACCAAAAGAAATTCTTTTGGTAAACAACATTTCTTCCGCCACTAAAACCTTGCCCAAAGGTACAGCGTTGAAAATACCAATTATTCCACCTTCTGAAATATCGAATAGAGAAGAAGAATTCGTTGCATCGCTTCCCTCCAATCCGTACAATGAAAGCAAAAGTTCTGCTTTTGCTGAGGATAAAAAATCTAGCCCTAAGCAAGAAACCCCTCAACAGAGGAATTTCTTCGTTGTGCGATACATTGTTAAGAATACTGATAATCTTTTGTCAATTAGCCAGAAATTCAATACATCAGTTGACAGTATTATTCAATGGAACGATTTGAAGTCTAAAGTTTTAACACCAGGGCAAACCCTTAGAATTTATACAAGTGAAAATCTTTATAACGCACCTTCGTTTGCAAAAAATCCAATACCAGAAAATCTTAGGACCAATGATTTTTCAAATATTCCCAAAACCGAAAATATTGATAATAGTACTCAAAGTTCTAAACAAAAAGTTGAAAAAAGTGTCCCTGTTTCAACAACCAATCATCACACAGTTAGGAAAGGTGAAACACTACAAATTATTGCCGATAAATATGATGTTACTATAAATAATTTACTTGAATGGAATCCCCAGCTGAAAAAGAGAATGAATACTATAGTTGTTGGCGAGAAGCTAAAAATCATAACTTCTAAGTCGATTAGTTCAGAAAAAGGGAATGTTTCAACTAATGTTAAAGCTAAAAAGCAAATTAAATCGAAATATCACACTGTTCAAAAAGGTGAAACATTAACAGAAATTTCCAGAAAATATGGAATTTCGATCGATGAAATTAGGTCAATGAATCCGAAAATTAATCCAAATAAAATAAAGAAAGGCGAAAAGATAAAAATAAATTGACCATCCAATGTCATTTTGTAAAAGTTTTTTTTATAGATACTTTTAAGTTCATATCAATCTAGTTTTCTACTTCTGATTTGGAATTGTTTACTTATCTTTCTCAATTTCATTTAATTTTAGTTTAATTTAATTTTCTTGCGATAGTGATAAAGAAGGTACTTCCATTTTTAATATTGGTCTTGCTTCCGTTGTTTTATTTGGGCAATTTAAATTTATACATTTTTCGGGAGAAAACTTTACCAAGTTGAAATAAGCTTTTATTTTGCTAATGTTACTTTTTAGATATAATTAGGCTGGTAATATTGAAAGCATTTTTGCGTTTGAGTAGAAAGATTGTTTATTGACTTATGTATAATTGTAAAATTAATTTTTTATAATTGTGAATTTGAATGTAAAACGTTTGAAATTTGTGAAGGAATGAATTGTATAAAAGATTTGAAATTCGAAGAAATAGAAAACTTCGTTACAGGGAGCGGTTACGAAAAATTTCGTGCAACACAAATTTGGGAAGCTATTTATTTAAATCGGGTTGATGAATTCGAACAAATTACAACTCTTCCCAAAAAGCTACGATTAGAATTGAATAATCAGTTTTATATAAGTACTATAACGGCTTTTAAATATCAAAAAGCCCAGGATGGCACTTCTAAATTTCTTTTCAAATTTAAGAAAAGTTCATCGGTGGAAAGTGTTTTTATTCCATGGGATAAGGGATTGAAAGAAAGGAAGACACTTTGTGTTTCTTCTCAAGTTGGTTGTGCTTTGGCTTGCAGTTTCTGTGCAACTGGTAAACTTGGTTTGAAAAGAAATTTGACTCCTGGCGAGATTTTGGACCAAATTTTTTGGAGCGAAAAAATACTTGGGACAAGGTTGACAAATGTTGTATTTATGGGCATGGGGGAGCCACTCCATAATTTCAATAGTTTGGTTCATGTCCTTGACGTTCTTACGGATGAGCGTGCAAAACTGTTTAGCAGAAAAAATATAACAGTTTCCACTTCTGGGATTGTGCCCAAAATTTATAGTTTAGCTAAAATTCATAAACCAGTGAAGTTAGCCATTTCGCTTCATTCAACAGATCAAGACTTAAGAAATAAATTAATGCCTGTTGCAAAGAAATGGAGTTTAAAAGAACTTCGGGAAGCTGCTATTTTTTACTTTCGCTTTACCAAAATACCAATTACATATGAGTATATACTCTTCGATGGACTGAATGACAGTCAGAAGGATGCTAAAGCTCTAGCAAAATTTGCACGTGCTGTTCCCTCGAAAGTTAATATTATTCCTTTTCACCAAATTGATTTTGTTCAGTTGAATGAATTTGAAAAACAACTTCGACCCGCAAAACCCGATAAATTACTTGAATTCAAAAACATTTTGAAAGAAGAAGGCGTACGTGCTTTTATTCGCTCTTCCAGTGGATTCGAAATCAACGGAGCTTGTGGTCAGCTTGCTTTTGCAAACTATGAAAAATGGCTTTTAAACTAATGAAATCAATTTATTTATTGTTTCCAGTATTTTATTTTCTTACTTCTATTTCATTTTCGATAAACAAAGAATCTTTGACAATAGGCGAATGTTATGTATTTCGTTTAGCAAATGGAGATGTAATCCAGGGTGAAATCAAATCAATTACAAGGGATGAGGATGGCGAAGTAGTAGTTTTGGAAAGCGATATCGTTTTCGCTGAGTTTAACCTATCTGAAATTGCTGATGCTTGGAAATGTATAAACTTTTATCGAAACGGACATAAATATTTTCTACTTCCTTCTGCAATGGGAATCGGAAAAAACCATTTTGTTGGGGTTTTAGAATTATTTTTTCTTTATGCCGGAATTGGAATCACAGATTACTTTTCCATAATTGGTGGGCGAACGATGCTCCCACTTTCTTACCCAGGTCAGCAAATTTCATTATTGAACATTAAAGGTAGTTTCCCTAAAATTGTTTTCGAAGACATTGTCCGTGAGTTGCACCTTGCATTTGGTGGCAATCTAGGTTTTGCAAATAACAGTAACAGGTTTTTGCATTTCTATGGAGTTGCTACCGCTCTCTTTTACAAGTCAAGCCTTTCTGCTTGCTTGTTCTACAAAATGGGGGCGGAAGATTTTTACTTTGTTCGCTTTGGACCCAACGTCTTAGAAGTAAATTATCCAAATGGTGCTTTCGGTATTTCTCTTGGTTTGGACACTCGTTTGCCAAAATTTAAAGATGTTCACATTATTGGTGAGCTTTGGAATATTGATATAGCACGTCCCACACATTCTGGACTTTTTCTCGGTATCCGTATTGCAAATGCTACTTTTTGTTCGGACTTTGGTCTTTGTTTTTTTTCCCATCCTTACGTTGTTCCATTTGTAAGTTTTGTATGGACACCGTTTTAGAAAAAAATGTGAGAAATTCTGTTGGTATTGTTCCAGCACGCATGGAATCCACTCGATTGCCTAACAAGCTTTTGCTCGATTTAGATGGAAAGCCTGTTTTGCAATGGACCCTCGAAGGTGCTTCAACTTCCAAATTTCTTAGTAGGTTGATTGTAGCTACGGATTCCAATGATATAGCTGAATTCTGTGCTTCTAATGGATTCGACTTCGTGATTACTCCAAAACAATTCTTTTCTGGTACAGAAAGAGTACTTTGGGCTTACAAACATAACTCGGAAGGTTTTGCCTATGTTGTAAATATTCAGGGGGACGAACCATTTATTGATGGAGAAATAATTGATAATCTTCTTTTGCAAACATTTCAAAAAGATGCGAACATTTCGACCATTATTGCACCGATCGATAATCAAGATGAACTTTTTAATCCTTCTACTGTTAAAGTTGTAACAGATTTGGACAGTTTTGCCCTTTATTTTTCAAGAAACGTGATTCCATATATACGTGACAAGAACGAAAGTGATTGGATGCAATTCCACCAGTTTTTCAAGCACATTGGTATTTATTGCTTTACACATAATGCGATAGACAATTTAGCAAAAATGCCCATTGGCAAACTTGAAATTGCTGAAAAGCTTGAACAGCTTCGCTGGTTGGAAAATGGTGAAAAAATTTTGTGCGTTAAAACAAACAAATTTTTGGTTGGGATTGATACAAAGGATGATTTGGAAATTGCAAGGAAACATATTAAAAATTTGCCCTCGAAATCAGGTTCATCAATTCTTTAAAGACGTCTTGGGGAAAAATCAATTCCATATTATCAATGTTTTCAGGTTCTGTAGTTATGGGCGATAGAGTGGATGAAAAAGGTCCTATCGGACCCCAGCGTTTTGCAGAAAGATGCGGTGTATTTGGATAAAGACCAACAGAAGGAATTTCAAGCACAGACGAAATGTGAAGCACCCCAGTAGAATTTGCCACAACTCCTTTCGACATAGAAATAAAACCAATTAATTCATACAAGTTGAACATTCCAGTTAAATCCTTTACTTTAGGCGCGTAATCTCGAATGATTTGCTCTAATGGTTTTTCGTTTTCGCTACCTGTAATAGCTACATCAAATCCAGAGCGAATTAGCAAATCTGCAAGCTCTCCGAATCTATATGCAGGCCAAGTAATTGAAGAACCACCACTTCCCGGATGAAGAATAATTAACTTTTCCTTTTTAATATTTAAAGTGTCTATTATGCTATCGATTCGTTCCTTTGTTTCTGGTTTTACCTGGATTTTCACATATTTTAGTTCAAGTTTACTTTGGAAAAAATATTCCACCATCCTAAGGTTATATTTTGCTTCATGAAATTTTGATACCTTCCTATGGTCTTTGATTTTATGAGAAAAAAGAAATGAATACCAACGATATGCAGTACCCACTCTGATTGGTACATTGGTTTTATAAGCATAGTAGACCTCGTTGAATCTTGGTCTTGGGAAAAATGCAACTTGTGGATTAAATTCATTGTAAATTTTTTTGTAGTCTTTTTTATAATCGTCAATAAAAATAATTCTATCCACTACTTTGCAGTTATATAAAACTGGTTCTACATATTTTTTGGCAATTATGGTTAAGTTAGCATTTGGAAGTATCTCTTTTATTCCTTGGCACATTGGAAGGGTTAGGATAATATCTCCAATTCTATCAGTTCGAATTACTGCAATTTCTCTGATATCATTATAAGTAGTTTTGAATTTCATAATTTGCAATTTTCACAACTTGAAAATGCAAATTAAGTGATTAATAAAGGATATAAAAGTTGCAATTACTGGCTTGTGATTCCAATACTTGTGTCAATTTTAATTGCAACAAGAATCTTCCCAAAAGACCAAGCACTTCTAAAAAATCAAAAGCATTTCATTTCAAGCTTCGACAGAAGCAAAGAAATTGATTTTTATTACATTCCAATAAAGGATACTCTTTATTACTTGGGTGATGATTACATTGAAGTTAATTTGGCCTCTCAATTGGCTTTTCTTATCACGAGAGAAGGGAAAACCGACACAGTGAAGATTTCATCTGGAAACAAAAACCTTCCCAAAGGAATAGAAACACCCACTGGGTTGTTTGCAGTTCAAAACAAAGCCCCAATTCAAATTTCACGTCAATTTGAAAATACAGAAATGTTGAATTGGATTGGCATTAATGGAAATATTGGGTTTCATGGTTTAAAACAAATTGGGTATTATCGTAGTTTAGGACGGCGTCCAACCTCACATGGTTGTATACGTATGGCTAATGAAGATGGGATTCGTTGGTACAAAAAAATTAGAATTGGAATTCCTGTACTAGTTTACCATTCAAAGCCTATGAGAGTGATTAAATTTTCAAGCTTTTTGGATTTCGAACCCAACAAGGATTTATTGATCCGAACTGGAAATAAAACACTATATAATTTGCTCAACGAGCGTTTGGATAATATTTTAGAAGGCAAACACTTTCGACAAAATTCTGGGAAAATTTTTTTAGCCGAAAAGGTGCGTTTATTCAATTCTAGTATCGAGGTCGAAAAGAGTAAAGAGATCCCAAACTATCAGCAGTCAAGAATTACAAGAGAACAAATAACCCAAGAGCACTCAATTTCTACCTACGTTTTTAAAGATATCGTAAATTTAAAAGATACTTGCGAAGTTCCTAATTAATATTTTATAAAAGGAATTAATTTACTTGAACCTACAATTCTAAGTAAATAGAAACCATTAGGTAAAGTATTAATTGGAATGGTAACATTTTGCTTGTTGGAATTCAATTCAATTGTTTGGATACATTGCCCAAGAATGTTTAGAATTTCAATATTGTTGACTCTTGAAAATTGATAATAGGGCCTTATGATAATATTTTGATTGTTTTCAAAAACTATTGTAATATTAATTTCATTTTCAAAAATTTCGGTTGTGCTTACAGTGTTTAAGTTTCTCATCACAAGATTAGGGTTCGACACTTGAAAATTTGTATTTGTAGTAACCAGGGAAGTTGTATCGATAGTTGCTGTGGTTTTTACCTCTTGAAGATTGATGTTCATACGTTTCCCAGATAATGAATATTCATTTGGTTTTAACAAACCATCTGGGAGATAGAGCTCGTCATTTGTTCTAATCAAAATTATGTCTGAGTTTCCGTTGCTAAATGAGTAGGAATAACCGCCCGCAACTATCGAACCATCTAAATCAGAAACAGCATAACCAAGCTCGTCCTGCGTGCCTCCAAAAAGCTTGCCGTTTTCAAACTCCCCATCGGTATTGAAGATGGCTAACAATAATTCGTTATTCCAGGGATTTTTTTTGCTTGCACTTCCAACCGCCAAAATTTTGTTTTGTTTAAACTTAGCTGAGTTTGTAATGTATGTTTCGAAAGAATCGGGGTAATTGTATGCCCAAACCAAATCCCCATTTTCGTTCACTGCAAGCATAATGATATCTTTTGTCCCATCACCAAAAGAATCCGATGTACCAACGATTAAATAATTCCCATTGAAGTTATGAATATTTATAGGGCTTTCGTTGCCAATACCAACAAATGACTTTTGCCATATTATTTCTCCGTATTGGTTAATCTTGACTAACCAAATGTCATATTGGGTACTATCTGTAGACGTTAAACCTACAAAAATGGAGTTCCCATCGTCGATTTGGACAATATCGCGGACCCCTTCGTAATTTTCTGTTCCATAATGTCTACTCCATAAAATGTTGCCCTCGCTATCGGTTTTAAAAACAACTGCATCGTGCCTCCTTTCCTTCCCAAGATACGACCAACCACCCACAATGTAACCACCATCTCCTGTTGCTACAATACTTGTAATTGAATTGTCATCGTATGTTCCATAGGCTTTCTGCCAAAGAATTTGTCCCTCATGGCTGACTTTGAGAAGAAGAATTTCGGTACTTCCTACCCCAAAGGAGCGAGTATTTCCTCCAACAACTATTTGGTTGTCGGACGAAAGAGTAAGAATTTGAGCATAATCAAGTTCCGCTTCGCCATAGGAGTATTGCCAGATAATTTCTCCGGCTTCGGATATTCTCATTAATAATAAATTTTCGCCTTTGGAAACTTCCGCATTGGTCCAGCCAGCAATAATGAGATCACCATTGTTTAAAGGCAAAAAATGATGCAGAACATCGCTTTTTGGTTCTTCGTACAACTTTGCCCAATGTTTTTTATTCGGTTGGGATTTAGATTGGTCAGTTAATACTGAAAAAAGAAACGAAACAAAGAAAATCCAGACAAAAAACCTTCTTTTCATAATACTTCCTTTAATTTAAGTTATACTCAAAAATATGAAAAAAAACAAAAACTTTGAATTTTGGAAAAATTTTTTTAATTTAGAACTTCAAGTTTATCCGAAAGCGGAAGTGGCGGAATTGGCAGACGCACCATCTTGAGGGGGTGGCGCTCGGTAGAGCGTGCGGGTTCAAGTCCCGCCTTCCGCAC
>FMSI01069824.1_pt1 | contig 36730 bp, 35 predicted proteins | sample 1504471 | NCBI WGS metagenome assembly FMSI01 (sample SAMEA4475357, study PRJEB15587) | soil metagenome | biome: Soil; feature: Field | place: India | collected 2015-03-11 | depth 0 m
CTTCGGGCTTTTCTGTGCCCTTTATTTCCCCTATAACATTGTGGGAAATAACTGGAGAAAGCTCTTTACAATTTAACTTCAAGTATATTTTTAATGAAGGATCATATTTAAGGAATTTGCTCATCAATTCAGCATGCTTTGTGCTAATAGCCACCGCAGGAATTTTCGGAACATCTGAAGAATATTCCATTATTCCTGTGTGGGGATATTCATCTATTGAAAGGGTTAAAGAGCGGACAATTACTGCAACAGCTCCATATTTTCCTGCCTCTATTGCACTGGCATGCCTTGTCCAGGCATTTTCTCCATAAGCCCTGAAGGGTTCAAGATAAGATGGGTTCATTTTTTTATTGAAAAATACAATTTTCCCTTTTACCTTCGCACCGATCTTTTTTAGTTCTTCAAAAGAGCTGACTTCTACAACTTCTGATGAGATCCCGCTTTCTGGAGTAGAAATGCTCCCACCAAGAGCACATATTGAAATTGGAATTGTTCCAAAATAAGATGAAACAATTTTTCCTTCCTCCTTTTCTCCTCTCACCCATCTTTTTACCTCAACAGGTTCTAATCTTACCTCCAGTCCCATATCTTCCATTAACTGTTTCATCGTCAGAACTGCAGATTCTGCCTGAGGAGAGCCAGTTAACCTCGGGCCAACTTTTGTAAGTTTTTCAAGAATTTTATATGCACCGTTCTCTTCCAATCCCTTAGTTAGAATTTTCTGGGCCACAACATCATATTCTTCTGCATATAAATTATGAAATAGAAGAGCCAAGAAAATTAGAATAAAATATTTTTTAAATTTCATTTTCCACCTCTTAAATGTCCTCTATTATCTTTTATTCTCATAATTCTATTTACTTTTCTGCAATATGGAGAGCAACAATTCCAGGAAATACTTTTTTATAAAAAACATTGGAATAGCCTGCTTCGTATAGAATTCCCATTAACTCTTCAGAATTGTAGAATTTTGAAATTGTGTAGGATAAATATTTGTAAGCTGGCTTAGAGCCTGATATTATAGAGCCTACAGGTTTTACAAGTGTTTTTATATATATATTAAATAACCATTTGGCTACTATGCCAACCGGCTGGGTTGTTTCAAGATTAAAAAATTTTCCTCCCCTTTTTAAAACCCTCCTAAACTCCTTAAAACATCTAATAAGAGTCTCTCTATTTACATTTATATTTCTCGTTGCAAAGGAAATTGTAATAATATCAAAGACCTCATTTTTAAAAGGTAATTTTTCTGCATCTCCTATAACAAAATCAATAAATGCGTCCTTAATCTGGGCTCTCTCCAGCATTGGAATACAAAAATCCAGAGCTACAACTTTTCTTTTATTCTCCTGAATCTGAGCAAGGTTAAAAGCCATTTCCCCTGTGCCGGTGCAAACATCAAGAAAAATTTCTCCTCCTGCATTAACAGCCAACTTTGCGGTCTTTCTTCTCCAATAAATATCAAGACCTAAAGTGAGAATATGATTGACAAGTTCATATTTATCTGGAATTTGAGAGAATATCTTCTGGACACCCTTATTCATAAATGATTGGCTCTTATTTTTTCAATTTCCTCAAGAAATTTATCGGGGCTTATAAATCCTGAAAATCTTCCAAGCTCGTTTCCATCCCTATCAAGGAAAATAACTGTAGGAATCCCAAAAACATTAAATTTCCTGAGCTCATCATTTTCTCCACTGGAAACATCAACTCTTACAAGGACAAAATTTTTAAGAGACTCTTTCACTTTTTCATGGGAAAATGTTCTTTCATCAAGTTCTTTGCAAACAGTGCACCACTTTGCATGAAAATCTAAAACTAAAATCTTTCCATCCTTCTTTGCTATTTCCATTCCTTCATTTAATGAGGAAATCCATTCAACTCCTTTATTTTCAGGAATTGATGAGAGCGGAACTTTTATTTTGTAAAACTGCGTAAGGGAAAGAATTAGATAGAAGAGACCAAAAATAAGAATTATTACTCCCGCTCCTTTAAGGATTCTTCCTCTCAATCCCTCCTCTTCCTTTCTGAAAACACCTGCAAAAACAGAGAGGAAAACGAGAGATATTCCAAGTAAAAGGAAATAAATCTTTTCTGGAATTGCATCCTTAAGAAAATAGAAGGAGGCTCCGAATAGAATTAAGCCAAAGAGATATTTTATGAGGGAAGAGATTTCTCCAGCAGATGAAAGAAGAGTTCTCAAGCTTGCAAACAGACTCAGAGGAATGAAAATTATTCCAATTCCAAGAGCATAGGAGAAAAGAAGGAAAAAGCCGAGAATTGGGTTCTGAGACCTGGCAACAAAGGTAAGAAGAGAGACAAGAAGAGGCCCGACACATGGGATTCCAATTAGTCCGAAAACTACTCCCATAAAGAAGGCACCAAAAATCCCGCTCCTTTTTTTCTGAATCTTCCCTAAGAATGAAGGAGAAAGTTTAAGCTCAAAGGCTCCAAACATGCTGAGAGCCATGGCAAAGAATATTAAAGATACGATAGAAAGAAAGATAGGTGAACGGGTAATCACACCCATTGCACTACCTGTCTTTGCAGATACAAAGCCCAGTAATGAAAAGGAAATGGAAAGCCCGAATATTATAAAAATTGAAAGAATGAAAGCATCAATTCTCCCTTTTATACCGGTTCCTCCAACGAACGCAATGACGAGGGCATAAAGAGGGTAAACGCATGGTGTCAATCCCGTTAGAATCCCTGAAAAGAAAACCGTAATAATGCTGAAAACTGAGAAGGAATCGATCTCTGGTTTAATCTTTATCCTGTCTTTGAATATCTCTTTGTTTATATATTTGAAGGAACTCCCTTCAGGAGCAACAGGAATTGAAATGTTTATTTTCTTCAGGGATGGTAGAAGACACCTCTCCTGAGGTTCCTCTTCACAAAGCTGATATCTAAATTTTATCTCCACTGGAATCTCCCCAGGCTTTGCATCCTTACTTACCGCAAAATCAGCAAAAATTTTCAAATCTCTGTAAATAAAGGTATCTTTGTAAGGCTCAGGCTCAGGATATTCGGGCTCAGAAAATATAAAAAATTCTATTTCGGGGAACTCGACTTTGAAAAGCCCAAGGGAAGGATCTGTAATATGATAGCCTTCCTTAACTTTGCAGGCTATCGCTATCTTCCCGTTGGAACCAGCGGGAAACCTGTCCTTGGAAAGATAACAGGAGCAGTCGACATTTCCACCTTCTCCAGAAAGATCTAAAGAAAAAATTATGAAAAATAAAAATAGAAATCTTTTAACCACAGAGAACAGCGCCTCCATTGACATTCAAAACCTCTCCAGTTATATGTTTTGCAAGGTCTGAGGCAAGAAATAAAATCGGACCTGCTATATCTTCAGCAGTTGCGACCCTTTTCAATGGTATCTTAGAAATAATCTCCTTCGCTTGTTCCTCATCGGAAAGGGGACCAGCTGACATATCTGTATCTACCCATCCAGGAGCAACCGCGTTGACAAGAATGTTAAAAGGTGCAAGCTCAACTGCAAGGGATTTAGTGAAAGAGATCAAAGCTCCCTTTGTAGCAGCGTAATGGGAATGAAAAGCCTCACCCCTGACCCCTGCTGTGGATGAAACATTTATAATCCTTCCAAATCTATTCTTTTTCATTACAGGAACAACCTCATTTGTTACATAATAAACTCCTTTAAGATTTATATTTATTGTTTCGTCCCAAACTTCCTCAGGCATTTTGCCAATTTCTCCATAAGTCCATACACCAGCATTGTTGACAAGAATGTCAATCTTCCCAAAGTTTCTCAGAACCTCTTTCACCATTCTTTCCACATTAGCTTTAACACTCACATCAGCTTTTACAAGAAGAGATTTCGCACTTTCTTTTTCCACTACTTCACCAACTTTTCTTGCCTCTTCTTCTCTTTCCTTATAATTGATTACAACAATAGCTCCCGCTTTCGCCATATAAATTGCAGTTGCAGCACCTATACCCCTTGATGCTCCTGTAATTAATGCCACTTTACCTTCAATTCCGAACATATAGCCTCCTGAAAATAAAAATTATATCGGATAGTGGCTTTCTTGTAAAATTGACAGGAAGAAATATTTGATTTTAAATTATTCTTGATGAACAAAAAATTTTTCATTTCTTTTTTGATTGTTCCTTTCCTACTGATTTCCTGTACTGAAAAGGTGGAAGAGACAAAACTGGAAGGTTCCCTTTATACCAATGACTGCGGTTCAGCTCGTGGTGGATTTGAATGGGCAGGCGAATATCGGGCAAACCTTGAAATTTTAAATGGTGTCGGAACTCTTAATCTTCAAAAGATTGCAGGTTTAGGAGATCCTCTAACAGAGCACCATCTGAAAGTGGAGGATTTCAAAATCCATGATTCGAAAATTGAAATGAAAATAAATGGTATCAGGGCTGTTCTCATCTGGACAGAGAAGGATAAAATATGGGATGGAAAATATAATTCTTACTATATCGGCAATAATTCTGAGAATCCGTCTGAAAAGATAGGCTCTTTAAATCCAGGCTCTTTTCCAGGGTTATTAGAGCACTACTATGTGGAACTGAGGCTGAAAAAGTTATGAAATGTCCTTTCTATATATTATTTTTTGGTCTCCAACCTTATAGTAATCATTAATTATACAAACAATTTTATATCCCATTTTCTCGTAAAATTTCCTTGCTTTTTCATAGAATGAAAGAGAGGAAGTCTCTATGAAAATTGAGTTTCCGCTCCTCTTTCTCACTATTTCTTCCATTCTTTTCAAAAGAATCTCTCCGTAGCCTTTCCCCTGATAATCAGGGCTCAAACAGATCCAGTAAAGATCCCATACTCCAGTGGCAATTGGATTCTCTCCATAACAAACATATCCAATAACTTTACTATCATTACAGAGAACCTCAACTATATAGTCTGAAGAGCCTGAAAGATTCAAATCAATTAGTTCAAGGGCAACCTTGATTTCCTTGTCAGTGAAAATGTTGCAACTGTCAAGAATCTTTTTTATTTCATCTTTATCTTCTTTTCTTAAATCTCTAATTTCAATCAAAAATATTTCCCCCTCTCAAGGGCAAATTGAAGAATTTTTTTTATCCCATCCTCATAATTAATTCCTTTAACTTTCAACGCCCTTGCAAAACCAGCATCTTTAGATAAATCAGGATTCGGATTAACATCAATAATATAAACATTTCCCTTATCATCCATCCTCATATCAATCCTTGCGTAATCCCTTAAACCAAAAATTTCAAATGCTTCTTGCGCAATTTTAAGAATTTTTTCCTTCTCCTCTTTATTTAATTCAGCAGGATATTTGGGAATTGTGCCAACATCATCTACAGAATTTTCTTTCCATTTTCCATCATAAGTCAAAATTTTTGGATAAATCTGGAATTCAATTTCTCCGATGCAAATTGGTTCATTCCCTAAAAAGGAAACATTTAACTCTCTTCCGTCAATAAATTTTTCAAGGAACATTGGAACTTTTGTTTTTTCACAAATCTTTTCAACCTTTTCTTTTAGTTCCTTCATTTCAAAAATTATATTTTCTCTAAATATTCCGAAACTCCCATCTTCAGATACGGGTTTCATTATCAAAGGGAACATATCATCCTTTATTTTTTCTATTTCATCTTTTAAAAAACATGGGGGAGTTGGCAGCCCGTGGTAAACCAATAATTTTTTTGTCAATACTTTATTTAAACACATCCCGATTGTTAAAGGAGGAGAGCCTGTGTATGGAATTCCGAGGAGTTCATAAAGAGAAGCAACTAACATTTCTCCTATACTTTTGTCAGCAAAGGCTTCGCATAGATTAAAAATTGCATTGAGAGAGGAATTTCTTATTCTTTCAATAAAAGAGGTAATATCTTTCCCAAGAGGTATAATCTCCACTTTGTAATCCTTTTTTAAAATTTCCGCTATCTTCTCCGCTGTATCCTTTACCTCTTTTATGTCAGGTGAATCTTTAAAAAAAATTTCATTGTAAGTAACTGCTAATTTTAATTTATCCTTTAATCCCATATCTCTCCATAGCAGAACTGAGAATTATCTTTATCAAATCTTCATAAGTCATTCCATATCCTCTTGAAATCATAGGAAGATCACTATAATCAGGGTTCAAACCTGGCAAGGGGTTAACCTCAAGGAAATAGGGATTATAATCTAAGTCAAGCCTAAAATCAATCCTCGAAATATCTCTACAACCGAGAATTTCATAAATTCTTAAAGACATCTCCTCTATTTCCTTTTTTGTCTTTTCAGGAATTTCAGGATTTACAATGTAGGAAACTTCCTCTCTCCAGTTTCTTTTAACCTCAATAGAGTAAATAAAATCTTGTCGTGGAACATTTCTCGGTGCGATCTCCATCATTCCTATCACCCTTGCCTTCCTTCCATTCCCAATAACTCCAACTGTAATCTCTTTTCCTGAAATAAATCTTTCTATGAGAACCGGCTCTTTATAAATAGAAAGTTCTTTCAATTTTGAATTTAATTCTTCAAAATTCTCCACCTTTGAATTTCTCCTGAGTCCAATGCTCGAGCCTTCCCTTGAAAGTTTTAAAATGAGGGGGAATTTCATGCCATTCAGGATTTCAGGATGAAGATTCTGAAAACAATCAATTTCTACAAATTCCGGAGTTCTTATCCCCGCTGACTGGATAACTCTTTTTGTCATTGTCTTGTCAAGGGTTAAGGCAAGGGTCAAAGGGTCTGAACCTGTAAAGGGTATGCCAAGAAGTTCAAGAATTGAAGGAATGTGAGCTTCCCTTGACCTTGTCCCAAACCCTTCCGCAATATTAAAAACAATGTCAACTTTCTCACGAAGAATATTTTGCAGGAACTTTTTCCCACCACAAAGTCTGACAACATCATGCCCCAATGATTTAAGAACATTTTCTATTGAAACAATAGTTTCTTCCACATCAAATTCTTCATATATATCTTCTGGAAGTTCTGATGAAATCTTAAATTCATTTTTTAAATCAAAAGCGATCCCGATTCTCATTCTTTCTTCTTCCTCCATCCTTTCTTTCTAATGTAAATTTGAACCCCCTTCTCTTGCCTCAGGAAAGGTAAGGCAGAAACAGTGGAATCCTTTCCATTAGGATGATATTTAAAGACCTTTCCTTCATAATTTCTAAGAATAACAGCCTCTTCTGTAAAGGAAAGGATATAATTAGGATTGATTGGTATCTTGCCTCCTCCACCAGGTGCATCAACAACATAAGTTGGAACACCGAGACCTGAAATGTGCCCCCTCATTCTTTCAATTATCTCAATCCCTTTCCAAAGAGAAGTTCTAAAATGAGATACTCCCTTTACAGGATCACAATGATAAATGTAGTAAGGTCTAACTCTTATCCTTAACAGAGCTCTCGAAAGTTCAATCATTGTTTCGGGATTATCATTAACACCTTTAAGAAGAACCGATTGATTATTAACTGGAATTCCAATCTTTAGAAGATTTAAAACAGCTTTTTCCGAGTCCTCTGTTATCTCAACAGGATGATTAAAGTGAGTGTTAACCCAGATAGGTCCATACTTTTCAAGAATCTTTAAAAGTTCATTGTCAAAAAGAATCTGAGGAAGGGTGACAGGGGTTCTTGTCCCTATCCTTATTATATCAATATGAGGTATAGAACGAAGGTTGGATAAGATTTTTTCAAGAACAGGAAAAGGAAGAGTAAGAGGGTCACCACCTGATACCACAATATCTTTTATCTCCTCATGTTTTGAAAGATATTCTACGGCAGAAGCTAAATCAAGAGAAGGTTTCCTTCCCCCATGATTCTTGAAAATTCTCTTTCTCGTGCAATGCCTGCAAAAAGTTGAACAAAAGTTAGTTGCAACAATAAGAACTCTATCAGGATATCTGTGAGTTAAACCAGGACATGGAGAATCAATTTCTTCATTAAGAGGGTCTTCTTCATCGTATTCATTAAATTCAATAATTTCAGCAATTGAAGGAATGGCTTGTTTTCTAATTGGATCTTCTGGGTCTTCTGGGTTTATCAATGAGAGGTAATAAGGAGTAATGAACATGGGATAAACAGAAGTAACCATCTTTAGCTGGATTTTTTCATTCTCAGTAAGGTCAATGAATTCAGATAATTTTTCAACCGATCTTATTGAATTTCTTAACTGCCATCTCCAGTCATTCCATTCTTCAAGATTAACATTTTTAAATTGTAAGAATTTCTCAAATAAACTCGAGGGAGGTTTGTCACTCTCAACTGTTATTTGCATCTTATCCTCCTTTAAAATTCTCATACCAATTATAATTTTCTACCCATTTTTTATGCTTGTCAAGTGATTCTTTATTTTGGGGTCAGTTCTTTAAATTTAATTTTTAAAATTAAGCTCCATTAGCAAAATGTCAAATAAAAGCAAATAAAAATTTTTAAAACCCGAAAAAAAACAATTTAAAAATTAAAGATTTGACCCCAAAAATCTATCTTTTTGATATTCATCTAAAAAATATCTATTGGGGCGAAATCTATTTTAAAGGCAGAAAGGGGTAATATTTTCCTAAATAATCAAAAAGGAGATTCAATTTTTCTCAACAAAATTTATATATGAATTATGGACACAATATTGAATTGACTTTTCTAAAATATCAAATATAATTTTGAATATAATTTATGGAAAGGAGTAATTATTATGTCAATAATTCTTGATGGAAAAAGTCTAACGATTGAAAAATTTGTGGCAATTGCTCGACACAATGAAAAAGTCGAGCTTGCACCTGAATCCCTTAATGAAATAAAAAAATGCAGAGAAATGCTTGAAAAGAAATTGAAGGCAAAGGAAATTATGTATGGAACGAATACAGGCATTGGTGAACTTTCTGAAGTTGTTCTATCAGACGAAGAAGTTGAACAGTTTCAAAGATATTTGATTTATAATCACGCAGCTGGGATTGGTGAACCTATGCCAATAGAATATGTTCGGGGAGCAATGGCAAGCAGAATAAATGTCCTTGCAAAAGGAAAGTCTGCATGCAGACCAGAAATTGTCCTGACACTTATTGAAATGTTAAATAAAGGTGTGACACCAGTTGTTTGCAAGAAAGGGTCGGTTGGTGCCTGTGGTGACCTTGCACCGATGTCCCAGATCGCGCTTTTGATGCTGGGTGAAGGTGAGGCATTTTATCAGGGCGAAAGACTTCCTGGTAGGGTAGCACTGGAAAGAGCTGGGATTCCCATACCCGGGCTCAAGGCAAGGGATGGTCTAGCAACAATTAATGGTTCTAACTTTATAACCGCAATAAGCGCACTTCAGTTATATGATATAAATCGCTGGTTGAAACAGGCAGAGATTGCCTGTGCAATGACTCTGGAAGCCCTTATTGCCAATCTTAAACCTTATGATATTCGAGTTCATGAAGCCCGGGGCTTCCCAGGTGCAATCCGTTCAGCAAAGGCAATTATGAAGTGCATTGAGGGAAGCGACCTTCTTATCGGAAAATTCAAGACAAAGGTTCAGGATGCCTATTCAATGCGTTCATCACCCCAGGTAATTGGTGCAGCCCATGACGCAGTCCGCTGGGCAAGAGAACAAGTGGAGATTGAATTGAATGGAGTTGGCGATAATCCGATATTTCTACCGGAGTATAATTTGACCCTAACAGGTGCCAATTTCCAGGGTTCGCCTATTTCATTACCAATGGATATGGTTGGAGCAGCGGTTACCATGATCTGCGTTTTATCTGAAAGAAGACTTAATAGATTAACAAACCCAAATCTGAGTGTTGGACTCCCAGCATTCTTGACGAAAAATCCTGGCATTTTCTCAGGATTCATGCTAAGTCAGTATACTGCAGATATGTTGATAGTTGAACAGAGAATACTTTCAATGCCTGCATCGATCCAGTCAATCCCCGCTGCTGCTGACCAAGAGGATTTTGTTTCAATGGGATTGAATACCGCTCTAAAAAATGAACAAATCCTTGATAACGCCTATGGAATTCTTGGAATTGAGTTTATGGCTTCTGCCCAAGCACTCGATTTCCGAGAGTTCAATCCAGGAAGGGGTGTGAATGCGGCAAGAAGGGTTATAAGAAAATATATTCCCCATCTGGAAGAGGACAGACCATTATATCCTGACCACAATAAAATGAAGGAACTAGTGAAGTCATGCAAGATTCTTGAAGAGGTTGAGAAAGAAGTTGGTAGTCTGGAGTAATCAATTTAAAATTTTCAATTTAAAAAATTTGCATTTTACAATGGAGATTAATTCCTATTCTTTTTCTCCTTCAAAAATGAAATCAATCTTTTTATTCTTTTCAAACAACTTTCCTTCCCAAGAACCTCCATCATTTCAAAAACTCCAGGAGTAACTCTTTTTCCAGTTAAAGCAACTCTTGTAGCATGAATAAGAACAGATGTTTTTATCCCCAGTTCATCGGCAAGAGAACGACAGACTTCTTCAACATTTTCTTTCTTAAAACTTTCAAGCTCAGAAAGTCTATCCAGAAATTCTTCCATATATCGATAAAGATTCTCATGGGAAAGATATTTTTCAACAGCTTCCTTTTCATACTCAAAATCATATTTAAAAAATGGAGTCGAATCATCTACCAGTTGACGCATGCTCTTTGCTCTTTCCTTGAAAAGGGATATTACCATTTCTATCCACTCCCTTTGAAAATCCTCTCTCCACAGACCCCGCACTTTCAAATTCTCTTTAAAATCGTCAAAGAGAAGGTAAGCTGGAAATTCTGAAAGAATTCTTGAGTTCAACCAATCAAGTTTGTTCAAATCAAATATTGGATTGTTATGACTAATTGCATTCAATGAGAATTTCTCTATCATCTCTTCTATTGTGTATATATCTTTCTCTTCCCCTGGAGACCAGCTCAGACGGGCAAGGAAATTAAACATTGCAAGGGGATGATATCCAGCATCCCTGAAATAAAGGACTGATGTATGTCCGTGTCTCTTGCTCATTTTTTTTCTATCCGGTCCAAGTATCAAGGGAAGATGAGCAAAAACTGGAATTTCTCGATTAAAGGCATTGTAAAGCAATATTTGTTTCGGAGTGTTGGGAAGATGGTCATCCCCCCTTATTATATGGGTAATACCCATATCCATATCGTCAATAACTACTGAAAGATGGTAGGTGGGATATCCATCTGATTTTAAAAGAACAAAATCTTCTATATTTTTGTTATCGAATTCCATATCTCCGTGAACAGTATCCATGAAGATAATTTTACCTGGAGGGACAATAAATCTTATTGCCTTTCTTCCTCTTCTCTCCAGAGCTTTTTTTTCATTTTCTGATAAATGAAGACACCTCCTGTCATAAATCCATACCTTTCCTTCAGCTTCTACTTTCTTTCTTCTCTCTTCTATCTCCTCTGGAAGGCAATAACAATAATAAGCTTTACCCTCTCTTACTAATTCCTCTGCTTTTTCCATGTAAATATTAAGACGATGAGATTGGAAGAAAGGTCCCTCATCCCATTTTAAGCCAAGCCACTCAAGCCCTTCTAAAATACCGGTAACCATGTCCTCTGAGGATCTCTGGACATCTGTGTCTTCAATTCTTAAAATAAATGTTCCATTTTCTTTCCTTGCAAATAACCAGTTGAAAAGAGCAGTCCTTGCCCCTCCCACATGAAGATAACCTGTTGGACTTGGAGCAAACCTAACTTTAACATTCATAAAAAAATTTTATTGTTTTGATGCGTTAAAATCAAATTTCTTGACTCATCTTAAAAAAAAAATAAAATTCTCCCGCCCCTCAAATTCCACTTCGTAAGTGGAAAATAAGCTTTATAAAAGCCTCATTGTGGTCTACTTCGCAAGTGGAATGAATGACATAGAGTCACAAATTTCTTGACTCATTTTTAAAGAGGAATAAAATACAAATATGAGCGAAAAGAGACTTTTCTCCCTCGATGTTTTTAGAGGTATAACCATTGCTGGAATGATACTGGTGAACAACCCTGGAAGCTGGAAATATGTTTATTCACCATTGAGACATGCCGAATGGAACGGCTGGACACCAACTGATCTAATTTTTCCATTTTTTCTATTTATTATGGGTGTTGCCATTACCCTATCCCTTTCTAAAAGAAAGGAGAGGGGTTTATCAGAGTCAAAAATAATCAATAAAATTCTCAGAAGGTCATTGATTCTGTTTGCTCTCGGTTTAATTCTTCATCTTTATCCATTCTACAACTTTCAGATTTCAAGACTAAGAATCCCTGGTGTCCTGCAGAGAATTGCCCTCTGTTATCTTTTCTCTGCAATTCTTTTCATAAAATTAAAACCAAAAGTCCTTGCAATGGCAACTGGAATAATTTTGATTGGATACTATCTCGCAATGACTTTAATACCTATTCCAGGAAATGGAACTGGAAATTTAACTCCTGACGGAAATTTAGCAAGTTATATTGATAGAATTGTATTTAAAGGAACAAGATTATGGCAGGGGACATGGGATCCAGAAGGTATTCTGAGCACATTTCCTGCAATTGCAACCACTATTCTTGGAATATTCGCGGGAATATGGTTGAAAGAAAAAAGGGAAAAATTCTCAGGGATGCTTCTTATAGGAATCATCCTCCTCTCCTTGGGTTATATTTTCTCGCTCTTTTTCCCTATAAATAAAAACCTATGGACAAGCTCCTATGTCCTTTTCACAGGAGGTATGGCTTATATTTTTCTGGCTATATGTTTTTTCCTCTTCGATCTCTTAAATATTAGAAAAATTGGTATCCCCTTTGCAATTTTTGGAGTTAATCCCATCGCTGTTTATTTTCTTTCAGGAATTCTTACAAAAACCCTCATTATAATAAAAGTCAACGCAGGTAATGAAACTCTATCACTTTATTCATGGATTTTTAGAAGAATTTTTGTCCCATTGGCTGGAAATATGAACGGTTCCCTCCTTTTTGCAATCTCTTATGTTATTTTATGGTTGGGAATTATGAGTATTTTTTACAGATTTAAAATTTTCATAAAAATATAAAAAATGGAAATCTCTGTTTTAAAGGAATTTCTTTTAATTCTTGGCTTTTCAATTGTTGTGTTTTTTATAAGTAATAAGCTGAAACTTCCAGTAGTTGGAGGATTTCTAACAGCAGGGGTTCTAATCGGTCCCTCTGGACTAAAACTTATATCTGATCCCCATAGAATTGATCTTTTTGCTGAAATCGGAATAATGCTTCTTCTCTTCACTGTCGGAATAGAATTCTCCATAGAAAAAATGAAAGAGATGAAAAAAAGTTTTTGGCTCAGTGGCTTTCTTCAGATCTTCTTAACGATTTTTATTACTGCTTGCATTCTTTTGATTGTTAAATTTAGTTTTGCAAAAGGAATTTTTTATGGATTTCTGATATCTCTGAGCTCGACTGCTCTTGTAATGAGAATTCTTTCAGAAAGGAAAGAGATTAATTCTCCTCATGGGAAAGTCTCTATAGGAATACTTCTCTTTCAGGACCTCTCCTTTGTGCCCATGATAATTTTAACCCCTGTTCTTTCTGGAAAAATTTCCCTTTCTTTACATTCTCTTCTTACAAGATTTTTACTGGGAATTATAGCTGTTATTTTAATAATAATTGTTGCAAGAAAAGTAATGCCTTATTTCCTTTATCTAATAGTTAAAACTAAAGTTAGAGAAGCTTTTCTCTTCTCAACCCTTTTTGTTTTGATAGGGATGGCATTTATAAGTAATTATTTTGGCTTTTCCCTTGCCCTCGGAGCATTTATTGCAGGACTGATTCTTTCAGAATCAGAATACAGCCATCAGGTTTATTCCGACATCCTCCCTTTAAAAGACCTTTTCAACAGCCTTTTCTTTATTTCAATTGGACTTCTCCTTGATCTTAACTTTGCATGGAAAGAAAAATTTGTGATTGGAGCGGTTTTCTTTGCAATTTCGTTATTAAAAGTAATTATTATTTTCTTTGTCGTTCAATTGATAGTTCAAAATTCAAGAATCGCATTCCTTGTTTCATTAAGTCTCTTTCAAATTGGAGAGTTCTCCTTCCTTCTTTCAAGATTGGGGAATCAATACGGAATAATTTCCAGCAATGTTTACCAGATTTTCATTGCCTCCTCCATCTGTTCTTTTCTTGCAACTCCTTTTGTTATACAACTTTCTCCATTAATTTTTGAGAGATTTCTCACTTTTAAAAAAGTAAAGGAACATTTTTTTGCTCATGAAGAGGAAAAAATTCCAGAATTAAAAAACCATGTGATAATAGCTGGTTATGGACTTAATGGTCAGAATCTTGCAAGGGTTCTTAAAAGCACAGGAATAAAGTATATAATCATTGATATAGATGCGGAAGTAGTAAAAAATGCTAAAAAAGAAGAACCTATAATTTTTGGGGATGTCTGGAGCGCTGAAATTCTAAAAGCAGCAGGAATCAAAAATGCTAAATTACTTGTTGTTGCTATCTCAGACCCTTTAATTACAAGAAATGCAGTAAAGCTTGCAAGAGCTATTAATCCATCAATTCACATAATTGTGAGAACCAAATATGTAAATGAGATAGACGAGCTTTACAAAATTGGTGCAGATCAGGTAATTCCCGAGGAATTTGAAACATCCATTGAGATATTTGTTCGAGTTCTTGAAGAGTATCACATCCCAAGAAATTTAATTGATGCCCAGATTAAAATAATTAGAGCTGAAAGATACGGAATGTTGAGGGGTGTTTCAAGAACACCGTATTCTTTTCAGAAAATGACCGAGCTTCTTACAGCGGGAACAGCAGAAACCTTCTTTGTTTCCTCTGACTCACCTGCCTGTGGAAAGTCCCTTAAAGAATTAGATCTAAGAAAAGAAACAGGAGCAACAATTATAGCAGTGGTTCGGGGAGAAAAATCATTTACAAGCCCCCCACCCAACTTTGTTATAAAAGAAGGAGATACAATTGTCATTGTAGCAAGCCATGCAGATATGGATAAAGCTTTCCGCTATTTAAGCGGGAAAGAAGAGTAAAGCTCTATTCTTCAAACCTCTGTTGGGCGATAATTAATCTTAATCTACCTTCTACTTTCTTCTCTCCTGCTGAAATAACTAATTTATAATCTCCAGGTTCCAAGACGAACTCTGCTTCTGATGTCAGAGAAATCACAGAAAGATTCATTCCTTCCTCACCTTTAAATTCATGTTTTTTAATTGACCTTCCATTTTTATCGAAGACTTCAATCTCAACACTTTGAGGAATTTTCAGATAAAAGTATATAGAAGCTTCTGCTTTCTGGACTCCTCTTGCTGAAACAATATCAGCAGGTTTTATATCAAAAAGATAAATATCTTTTTCTGAAATCCTCTCTTTTACAAATTTTTGAATTATGTCAACATCCAGAATGTAAACACTCCTTCCATGAGTTCCTATTACAAGCTCATTATCCCTTGGATGGACAATTAAATCGTGAACTGGAGTGGTTGGCAAATCGTTGCAGAGGGAATACCATGTTTTTCCTCTATCTATTGATACATAAACTCCAGGCTCCGTTCCAACATAAAGGATTTCTTTTGATTTTGGGTCTTCCCTTATAACATTTATAGGTTCAGATGGAAGATTTCCTGCAATTGATTTCCATGTTTTCCCATAATCTTCTGACATGTAAAGATACTTTTCAAAATCATCATCCCTGTAACCAGTAAAAGAAACAAAAACTGTTCCTTCCTCATACTGAGAAGCCACTACCCTTGAAACCCACTTCTTTGGAAGTCCCTGCCCAATTCTTGTCCATGAAGCACCATCATTTTGAGTGACCCACAGATTTCCATCATCTGTTCCAACATAAATTAATCCCGACTTCAAAGGAGATTCTGAAATTGTTGTGATTGTGCCGTAAGGAACATTTCCCTGAGGTTGTGGATTTGTTGTTAAATCATGGCTTATGCATATCCAGCTATCCCCTCTGTTCAATGATTTAAAGATTTTATTAGCTCCATAATAGAGAATAAAGGGGTTATGGGAAGATATAAAATAGGGGGTCTGCCAGTTATATCTGAGGGGAGGTTCATTCAATTTTCCGGTAGGTCTAATTCTTTTTACACTACCATCCTTTTTATTAATTCTCGCGATATTTCCAAACTGGGATTCAACATAGACAATATTTGAGTCAAGGGGGTCAACCTGAACATATGCACCATCACCGCCAAATAAAGTTTTCCATGGGTCAGGAACCCCGGGCCCAGGTTTATGATTGCTTGGTCCATAGACAACACCGTTATCCTGCAATCCTCCATAGATATTGTATGGTCTTTCCATATCAACAGTGACTGTATAAAATTGACCTATTGGCAAATTATTTATTTTTTGCCATGTTTTTCCCCTATCATAAGAAATATTTATTCCTCCATCATTTCCAAGAATTAGCCTATCTGGATTTTTAGGATCTATCCAGAGTGCATGATGGTCTGCATGAACACCTCTTCCGCCAATATTTTTAAATGTCTTTCCTCCGTCATCGGAAGTTAGCAGAGGAACACCAAGTATATAGATTTTGTTTTCATTATCAGGTGAAACCCTAATGTTCCCAAAGTAATATCCATAGGAATAGTAGAAATTGTCAATGTATTTTTCGTTCACCTTTCTCCATGTTTCACCTTTATCATCAGATCTATAAACCTCTGCTCCAAAAACATTAGCCTCAAAAAGGGAACGGTTAGCATCCATAACATATTGAACAATATGATTGATTGTGAGTTCACCACTCTTAACCATTTCAATGACCTTTTCTGAAGTGTATTCCCTTTGAACACTGTATCTTCTCAGAAATCTATCAAGAACTTTAGGGTCTATATTTAAAAATTCTTCTTTTTTCATCTTTTTCAGTTCTTCTATTGTAAGTTCTCCCTCTTTTTTCTCAATTGGTCTCTGAGCCTGATTATCAAGGAGGGCATAAACAACATTTGGGTTTGAGAGCGCAACTGCAAGCCCAATTCTACCTACATGCTCTCCCACAGGAAATCCATTTGTAAGTTTGACCCAATTTTCTCCTCCATCAGTGGATTTCCAGATTCCGCTTCCAGAACCACTTCCTGTAAAATTCCATGCTTTTCTTATCCTTTCCCATGAAGCAGCATAAAGAATATCAGGATTTGATGGATCCATTGCAACATCGATAACTCCTGTTCTTGGATTAACATATAAGACTTTTTTCCAGTTTTTTCCTCCGTCAGTGGTCTTATAAAGCCCCCTTTCTTCATTTTCTGTATAGAGATGACCTATGACTGCAACATAGACTATATCAGGATTAGTTGGGTGGACTAAAATTCTTCCTATATGATGGGAATCGTTGAGCCCCATATTCTTCCATGTTTTACCACCATCCTCAGATTTAAAAACCCCTGTCCCTGCATAAGAACTTCTACTGCTGTTGCTCTCTCCCGTTCCAACCCAGATTATATCGGGATTGGATGGAGAAACAGCAATGTCTCCAATTGTAAATGTTGATTCAGACTCAAAAATTGGAATCCATGTTGTCCCGTTGTTCTCTGTTTTCCACACATTTCCTGAAGCAACAGCAACATAGATTATAAAGTGATTGCCTGGAGGAACCTCAATATCAGTTATTCTTCCTCCCATGAACTCAGGACCCACAGACCTCCACTTCAAATTTTTAAATATTGATGTTTTCTTCATCAGCTCATGTTGTTCCCATGCTTTCAATCTTTCCTCAGCAGTGGTTACTGTTGGTTTTAAAACTTTTTTGCCCTGGGAAAAAATAAATCCTGTTGCCATAATCAAGATTAGACAAAATAATATTCCTTTTCTCACAGAACACCTCCACTTTTTTTACGATTCTCAGCAGAAATTGTTTTAGGAAAAACTATTTCTCTTGTAGTCTGACTTATTCCATTCCTGAACAAAACCGAACAAAATTTTATTTTTTTATAATCTATTTCAACTAATTCTATTTCAAAAGCTTATTTATGTCGTTTTCGAAGACTTTTTTATCCCTTGCTCCGAGATAAGAGTTTCTTATAATTCCATTCTGATCAATCAAAACTGTGTAAGGGATACCTTCTGCAAGTCCTCCATATCCAGTAACAACATCGTCGGTAGCGATAAGAACAGGATAATTAATTTCGTAATCCTCAATAAATTTCTTAAGTACTTGATGAGGATTCTGATCTACTGAAATTGAAAAGATCTGAACCTTATCTTTATATTCGGAGGTGAGGGATACAAGATGAGGAATTTCCATCCTGCAGAACCTGCACCATGTGGCAAAAAAATTTACAAGAACAACTTTTCCTTTGTAATCAGACAGCTTATAAGTTTTTCCTGAAAGGTCCCGAAGGATAAAATTGTAAGCCTTCTCCTGGGCAAAAAAAGAAGGAACTATCAAAAGAAGGAAAAGTAGAAAAATCAAATTCTTTCTCATTTTAAAACCTCCAATTGTTCATTATTACAATCTTCATTTTAAAATTTAAAATCAAATCATTGCCTTTCTCTTCAATATCTCCCATTCCCTTTTTACATTATTCTCTATTTCTTTCAGGTCATCCTCTGTCAAATGAGAAAATCTTCCCTGAAGTCTAAAATATTCCCTTACAGGAACCCATTCAGGTTCAATATTTATTGTATATTTAATTCCATTTTCAACTTCGCAAAGAGGAAAAAGTCCTGTTCTAACAGCAAGTCTTGCAATTTCAATTGTCAGTTCTGGCGTCATCTTCCATCCCGGAGGGCATGGAGAGAATATGTGAAGGAATCTGGTCCCTTTTATATTTTTCGCTTTTTCCAGCTTTCTAACAAAATCATCAGGATATGCTATTGAAGCTGTTGCGGTGTAAGGGATTCTATGGGCAGTCATTATCTCAACCATGTTCTTTTTTGGTTCGGTCTTTGGATGTTCAACAGGAGTAGTTGTTGTCCATGCACCCTTTGGAGTTGCAGAAGACCTCTGAATCCCTGTATTCATATAGGCTTCATTGTCATAGCATATGTAAATTATATTATCATTCCTTTCCGCTGCTCCGGATAGAGCTTGAAGTCCAATGTCAAATGTTCCTCCATCTCCTGCCCAGGCAAGAACAGTAATATCCTCCATTCCTTTTATATCTAATCCCGCCCTTATCCCTGATGCTGTAGATGCTGCAGTTTCAAAGGCACAATGAAAAAGGGGAATTCGAAGAGATGAATAGGGGAAAGGTCCATCTATGACAGACCAGCAGCATGCTGGAAGAGATATTACAGTTTTTCTTCCAAGAACCTTAAGGGCGAATCTCATGGTAAGAGCACCGCCGCAACCCGGGCATGCAAGATGCCCTGGTCTCATATTTTCTTCTTCAGGCAAAATATAGTTTTTCATCGCATTACTCCTCTCCAGAGGATATTCTCCTCCGGTTCATCATTTTCGTCAGTATACTCAATGATTTCCCTTATTATTTCAGGTGTTACATCCCTTCCACCAAGTCCTGTTATGAATCCAAAAATAGGTGGACCTTTTTTCTCATTGTAAAGGGCAGATTTTATCTCCTGGAAGAAGATACCTCCCGCACCGTAAGATATGTTTCTATCAATTACTGCGACCTTCTTTGCATTTAAAAGGACAGATTTTACATCATTAAAGGGAAAGGGTCTGAAGAATCTCATTTTCAAAAGTCCAACTTTCTTTCCCTTCTCTCTCAAAGCATCAATTACAGTCCTTGCAGTCCCTGTTACAGTGGATGAAACAACAATTATTATCTTTGCATCATCACATTTATAAGGCTCAACGACACCATATTTTCTTCCAAAAATCTCATAAAATTCTTCATCTGCTTCCTTCGCAAATTCCATAGCTTTCTCCATATCTTTCTGGAGCAAATACCTTATCTCAAAATAGTAGTCGGGAGAAAGCAGACCTCCAAAAGCTCTCGGATTTTCGATATCAATCTTTATTTCAGGATTGTAAGGAGGTAAATAATAATCAACCTTTGATTGCTCAGGAATATCAACAGGTTCAGATGTGTGGGATAGAACAAACGCATCAAGAACAAGCATAAGGGGAATAGAAAACTTTTCAGCAATTTTATACCCCTGTATTACGGAATCAAGAACCTCCTGATTTGATTCACAGTATATTTGCATCCATCCAGTGTCCCTCTGGGAAAGGGTATCATTCTGGTCTGTCCATACAGACCATCCTGGAGCCATTGCACGATTTATGTCAGCCATAACGATGGGCAATCTGCCTCCAGCTGCCCAGTGGAGAAGTTCATGCATAAGAGCAAGACCCTGGGCTGATGTGGCAGTGAAAGCTCTTGCTCCTGCAATGGATGCTCCTATACATGCAGCCATTGCAGAATGCTCTGATTCTACCTTTATAAATTTCGCATTGAGCTCACCAGATGCACAAAATTCAGAAAGAAGCTCCACAACCTGAGTCTGGGGGGTTATTGGATATGCTGCAATAACCTCAGTCCTTGAAACCTTTACTCCATATGATACTGCATGATTCCCTGTTATTACTTTTTTCATCTTTCCTCCTCCATATCAATTACACTTCTCGGACATTCCTTTGCACAAACCCCACATCCTTTACAATAGTCATAGTCAACAGAATACTCTTCCTCATTCCTTATTATTGAAACATCAGGACAGAAAACCCAGCAATTATCACATCCATTGCATACCCCACAGGAAAAGCATCTCTCACACTCTGAAATTAAAGCAGGTTCTTCAAATCCTTTCCAGACCTCTCTGAAGTTACTTATTCGCTCATATGGTTCAAGCCTTTCGGGCTCGATTCTTGCCTTTTTCTTAAAGTAATTAAGATTAAGCTTCTCAAACTCTACGGGCTTGATCTCTTCAATTGCTGGAAGAGTTTCTGCTTTTAAGAAATGGTCAATTGCCATGGCAGATTTTTTCCCTGCTCCAAGGGCTTCTACTACTGTTGCTGGTCCTGTTAGACAATCTCCACCAACAAATATCCTCTCTGAGGATGTCCTTCCAAAATAATCTCCTTTAACACCCCATTTTGTTGTTTCAAGACGCTCGAAAAATCCAATGTCAACTTTTTCTCCAATTGCTGATATAACATTGTCAAGGGGGATTACAAATTCAGAGCCTTTTATCGGAACTGGCCTTCGCCTTCCTGACTCATCAGGCTCTCCTAACTCCATTCTTATACATTCAATTCCAGAGACCTTTCCATTTTCACTGAGAATCTTAGAAGGGGCTACAAGAAATTCAATTTCAATACCCTCTGCTTCCGCATCTTCAACTTCAGACGGTATCGCTGGCATCTCAGCCCTTGACCTTCTGTATAAAATCTTCACTTCTGATCCGAGCCTTAGTGCAGTGCGAGCAGAGTCAATCGCTGTATTACCACCTCCAATTACCGCAACTTTCTTTCCAAGTTTAACCTTCTCGCCCTTATTAACCCTTTTCAGAAATTCAATCCCTTTGAGAACTACATCGGTATCTTCTCCCTCTACTCCTATACTCGTGGAAAGAGTTGCTCCAACACCTATAAAAAGAGCATCAAACTCTCCTAATAGGTCATGGGGGCTTCTTACTTTATAATTTGCAACAAACTCAATTCCCATTTCCTCAAGTTTTCTTATCTCTGCATCAAGGATATTCTTGGGTAATCTATAGGAAGGAATACCATATCTCAAAAGTCCTCCGAACTGAGATTCTGCTTCAAATATCTTTACTTTATACCCCTTTCTTCTTAAATGATAGGCACACGCTAACCCCGCAGGGCCTGAGCCAATTATCCCGATTTTCTCTTTCCTCTCCACAATATCCCATTTATCTTTTATATTTAGTCCATAGTCTCCAAGGAATCTTTCAATGAAATGAATTGAAATAGCTCTATCAAACTTTTCTCTGTTGCAGGCTGTCTCACAGGGATGATAACAAACCCTTCCGGTTATGGAAGGCATTGGGTTGTCCTCCTTTATAACTCTATAAGCCTCCTCATACTTTCCCTTAAGAATTAAATAAATATATCTCTGAATATTTTCATTTGTCGGGCATGCATGGTTGCAAGGAGGAATTTTATTCCTGTGAACGGGCATGAAAGTTCTCCAGGAGCCTGTTTTGTTGTATAGGGTGTCAGAAAGGGAAGCTGGCATATAGGGAAAATCCGATAGCTTTTCAAATTTAATTATTCCCATCTTACCTCCTCATAAGCATCCTTTGCCGCTTTTTTATTGTCCTCAAGTTTAACTGGAACATGCTCCTCCATGGCTTTTAGAACACTTTCAAGACTACTTACAATCCCAACTGCTTTCACAAAGGCGCCAAGAATAGCTGTATTAACAATAGGAGCGGTTTTTGGTCCAAGCCTGTATTTAATTGCAATACCTGAAGCATCTACTGTAGCAACTTTAAAATCGGAAAAATTCTGGAAATCCTTTGGACTTTTTGATGTATTTACAGTAATCCAACCACCCTTCTTTAAACCATCTGTAACATTAACTGATTCTATAAGAATTGGATCAAGGACTATTATGTGGTCAGGAGTGTAAACTCTGCATCTTAAATTTATTGGCTTATCATCTATTCTCAGGAAGGCTGCTACAGGAGCACCTCTCCTTTCAACTCCAAACTGTGGAAATGTCTGAACATACTTTCCTTCAGAAAAAAGAGCTGTTGCAAGAATTTCAGAAGCTATTACTGCTCCCTGGCCACCTCTTCCATGGAATCTTATCTCTATCAATTTTACCTCCTAAAACTCTATTTCTCTTATTCTGTGAGAGTGACATTCTATATTCACAGCAGCCGGCATTGAAGCAATATGGCATGGATGGACTTCAATGTGAACTGCTAAGGCTGTAATCCTTCCTCCAAGCCCCTGAGGACCAATTCCAAGATTATTAATTCTCTTCAGAAGTCTTTCTTCCATCTCAGCATAGAAAGGATCTGGATGATGGGAGCCCACAGGATTCCTAAGAAGAGCTTTTTTGGCAAGTAGAGGTGCCATTTCAAAATTCCCACCAATACCAACTCCCACTATAATTGGAGGGCATGGATTTGAACTTGCTTTCTCTACTGTTTCAACAACAAAATTCTCAATCCCTTCTGCTCCCGCTGCTGGCGCAAACATTCTAACTGCGCTCATGTTCTCAGCTCCTCCACCTTTGGCAAGGAAGTAAATTTTAAACTTATCGCCAGGAGCAAGTTCCCAGTGGACGAAAGCAGGTGCATTATTACCTGTGTTCTTTCTTCTTACAGGATCTTCAACAATAGATTTTCTTAAATACCCTTCCTCATAACCTTCTATCATCCCTTTTTCAATTGCATCCCTCAGACCTTTGAATCCATCATTCTTAAATCTGACTTCCTCGCCAAATTCAACAAAAAACACAGCAACTCCTGTGTCCTGGCATAAAGCAAGGAGTTCGTCTCTGGCTATCTGGGCATTTTTCAAAATCTGATTGAATACTTCTTTTCCAGCCTCTGACTCTTCTTTTTTTGACGCTTCCTCAATGATTTTAAGAACATCCTCCCTGAGCACAAAATTTGCTTCCTGAACAGTCTTTTTAATTGTTTCCTTTACATCTTTTAAGCTAATCTCTCTCATTTATAAATCCTCCTTAAAAAATTTAAAAGAGAAAAGCTGACAGCTTTCATTGCTTTCATATTCTTTTATGATAAATTGAGGGCGAGGAGTTTGACTTCTGTCATTTCCTCCATTGCCCATCTTATTCCCTCTCTTCCAAAACCTGATTCCTTTACTCCTCCATAGGGCATATGGTCAACCCTGAAGGTAGGAACATCATTGGCAATAACTCCTCCAACCTCAAGACTTTCAAAGGCTCTAAATATCTTCTTTATATCCTTTGTAAAAATTCCTGCTTGGAGACCATATACTGAGTTATTCACTCCTTTAATCGCCTCTTCAAAATCTTTAAACTTCTTAACTATTACAAGGGGAGCAAATGCTTCTGCACAAAAAATTTTCATTTCTGGTTTTGTGTTTGTTATTATTGCTGGCTCCATTACTCTTCCTTCGACTTTCCCTCCTGTTAAAAAGATAGCACCTCCTTCCTTTGCTTCATCAAGCCAACTTTTTACTCTCTTTGCTGACTCATCATCAATCAATGGACCAATATCAGTGCTTTCATCCATGGGATTCCCAACTTTCAGGCTTTTTGTTCTTTCTAAAAATTTGTTCATAAAATTATCCCATATCTCCTCATGAATCCATACCCTCTGAACAGATATGCATATTTGTCCTGCATAGGAAAAAGAGCCAAATGCAATCCTCTCAACAGCCCAGTCGATGTCTGCATCCTTATCAACAATTACCCCTGCATTCCCGCCAAGTTCCAGTGTCACTTTTTTTTTCCAGGCTTTCTTTTTTATTTCCCATCCCACTTCTGCACTCCCTGTAAAGGTAACTTTTTTTATTCTTTCATCAGTAAAGAGATATTCTATAGATTCATGAGAGCTTGGAACAACAGAAATCGCATCTTCAGGATATCCTGATTCAATAATGATTTCTCCAAGAATTAATGATGGTGAGGGAGTCTGGGTGGCTGGTCTCAAAATTATGGGATTACCCACAGCGATAGCAGGAGCAACCTTGTGGGCTACAAGATTAATGGGGAAATTGAAAGGTGTAATTGCAAGAATAGTCCCTACTGGAAATCTCCTGACCAAGCCAACCCTTTTATCAAGCCCCTTTCTCCAATCAAGGTCTAGTATTTCTCCACCAATTCTTTTCGCTTCCTCGCTAGCAATTTTAAAAGTAAATATTGCCCTATCAACCTCTAACCTTGAATCCCTGATAGGTTTTCCAGCCTGAAGGACTATCCACTTCGCAATCTCCTCTTTTCTCTTATCAAGCTGGGAAGAGATTCTTTCAAGGATAAAAGCTCTTTCATGAGAAGGAATTTTATCAGTCCTCTCAAAGGACTTATCCGCAAGTTTTACTCCCTCCTCTATCTCTTCTTTCCCAGAGAGATAAACTCTTGAGCAAATTTCACCATTCCATGGGCTCTTTATATCTTTAAATTTCTCAGATTTTCTCTTTTTACCGCCAATTATAAAAGGGAATTCCATTTTCAAACCTTTATTTCCATCCCCTCATAAGCGGATTTTGTATTAGTATAAATATCCCTTGCTTTTTTTTCTATCTCTTCTATCATTAAATCATTATGACCGGGGTCGTGATGAAACAGGATCAAATTTTTTGATCCGACTTCCTTTGCAACTTCACAGGACTTTACATAGGTGCTATGCCCGAAACCTTTTGTAGAATTGCTTTTTGAATTGTATTCCTCAGGTGTATACTGAGCATCATGAATTAATATGTCGCAATCCTTCATAAAATTCTTTGTTTTCCTCTCCAGTTTTCCTTTCCACTCAACATCTGTTGCATATACAATTTTCTTACCATTGTATCTGAGGGAATATATAAGAATTCCGTCCTCTGGATGAGCATCGGATTTTAATGAAGAAATTATAACTCTCCTGTCAAAATGTTCAAAATCTCCTTTTTCTGCAAGACCCACTCTTCCTTTATAAATTATAAGGGACTCACCTCCATCAAGGGCAAAAATCATCTTGGGAGATTTAATCTGTCCCCATGAAACTGGATAGATGGGAGATTTAAAGGTGTCGACCATGAATTTAAAGAAATCAGAAGGAAAATTTGGACCAGCAACATAAAGTTCTGTTGAGGGCTTTATCTGGCTTGTGAAAAATGGGTAGCCAATTATATGATCGAGATGGAGATGAGAAAAAAGAAGAATTACGGGAAGAGAACTATTTTTAATTATGGAAGGAATATTCACAATTCCAGTTCCCGCATCGAAAATAACAAAAATATGGGGAGTCTCCACAAGAACTGATGCTGTATTACCACCAAACTTTAAAAAACCGTTGGAAGAAACAGGGTAACTTCCCCTGACCCCCAGGAATTTAACTTTTAATTCCCTTGCCATGATAAAGCCTTTTCAGTAAAATTGCGTCAGTCTCAAGATTAGGGCTCTCAATAATAACCATACCCTGAACACTAAAATCCTTCAAAACCTGGATCCATTCATCAAATTTAAAATCTGATTCCTGCAAATTCAGGTGCTTCTTCTCTCCCTTGGAAGAATAATCTATACCAGAAATGTGTATGTGCATATTCTTTAGAGAATCCTTCCCCAATGCTCTTTCAATCCTTTTTAAAGTTTTTGCAAATTCCTCATAACTGTTGTATTTTCCACTTTCCCTTGAATGAATATGGGCAAAGTCAACGCATGGTAAAACTCCTTCAACTTCTTCGCAAATTTTCAATATCTCATCAAGACTACCGAACTGTGTTGGTTTGCCTGTAGTCTCAGGTCTTAAAGTTATTTTCTTCCTCTCCCTTTTAAGCTCATCGGAAATCTCTTTTATTGCATCTTTTATGACTGAATATGCATCCTTTGAACTTCCATAATAACCCGGATGAAAAACAACAGACTTTGCTCCAGCAAGCTCTCCCATCCTGCATGAAACAATTATTCTCTCCATGCTTGCAATCTTTTTCTCTCTGTCTTCCGAATTCAAATTAATAAAATAAGGAGCATGAACCGAGAGAGCAACATTTTCTTCCTCTCCAACTTTCCTTATAGAACGGGCTCCTTCCTCCCTCAGATGTACCCCCCTAACCCATTCTATCTCCATACAGTCAAGTCCCAGCTCTCTTATTCTTCTTATTCCATCTTCAGTGGAGTTTCCCTTTGTGCTAAGAGGGACTCCACCAGTTCCAAATAAAAGACCTTCATAAGAGATACTGGACATTTCCTTCCTCAAGGAATTCTGATATTACTTTCATTGCGCAAAGATCGGAACACATGGAACATGCCCTGGATTTACTCCCTCTCTTCATTCTCACTTCCCTGAACTTTTCAGGATCAAGGCTCAATCTCTCCTGTTCAGCCCAATCAAGTCCAAATCTTGCCTCCGACATCTTCCTATCCAACTCCTTCGCTCCTTTTATTCCCTTTGCTATATCTCCAGCATGGGCAGCTATTCTAAAGGCTATTAACCCCTGTTTTACATCTTCTAAATCAGGAAGTCCAATATGTTCAGTTGGTGTAACATAGCAAAGGAAATCAGCCCCTTCTGCACTGGCTATAGCTCCTCCAATTGCAGCAGTAATGTGATCGTATCCTGCACCAATATCTGTTACAAGGGGACCAAGAACATAAAAGGGAGCGTCATCACAAATTTTCTTCTGAAGTTTTATATTCATTGAAATCTCATTTATTGGAACATGTCCGGGACCTTCAACAATTGCCTGAACCCCTGCTTCCCTTGACCTCTTTACAAGCTCCCCAAGGACAAGGAGCTCATCAATCTGGGCCCAGTCAGTAGAATCAGCTATTGAACCAGGCCTAAGCCCATCCCCAAGGCTCAAGGTAAGCTCATATTTCTTTGCAATTTCAAGAAGTCTATCAAAATTCTCATAGAGGGGATTTTCTTTTTCGTTATGAATCATCCATCCAACCATGAAAGCCCCACCCCTTGAGACAATGCTTGTGAGTCTTCCCTGTCTCTTAAGTCTTTCAACGCCTTTAAGGGTTAAACCTGCATGGACAGTAATAAAGTCAATCCCATCCATTGCATGAAGCTCAATAACAAGGAAAATATCATCTACTGTAAGATTTACCATATTCCCCCTTTTGGAAAGACCATATATGGCCGCCTGATAAATTGGCACAGAACCAACTGGAACGGAAGAATTTTTGATTATCTCTTTTCTTATCAAGTCAATATTACCACCTGTGCTCAAGTCCATAACTGTGTCTGTTTTATATTTTATTGCAAGCTCAAGTTTTTCAAGTTCAACTTTTATATGAGGGAAATCCATTGATGTTCCAAGATTTGTATTAACCTTTGTCCTGAGCTTATTGCCTACCCCAACGGGCTTAATATTATTGTGAAGTTTGTTCCCCAGAATTACAGCATGACCTTTTATTATATCTCCAGCAAGTTCTTCTTCCGAAACCCCTTCCTCCTCAGCAACTATCTTTAAAGAAGGAGGGATATTTCCTTTTTTTAGCTCATCTATCAAACTCATTGATTTCTCCATAGAATTGACTCTTAGTTCAAAATATAAACCAATTCTCTGAAACTGTCAACAAAATTTAATAGCAAGAAAAGCGAGGCGTTTGGAGAAGGTTTTGAAGAACTTACCTGATAAATCTCTCTTTTCTTCAAAACTTCCCATTCCTCTAAACAAAAATGGGATAGTAGATTTATTCTCTGAGTTTCTTTCCCTTACTTCTCAATCCCCAATTTTTCCTTAATCTCTCTTAAATCCCTTACAAGCTCTGGAAGGCGTGAAAGGGAAGCTTGAACTCTTCTCCAGAGTCTTATTTCCATTTCAGGATAACCCGCTATTATAGAGTTGGCTTGAATATTACTTGCAACCCCTGTTTTTGCAGCGATAATTGTGAAATCTCCAATTTTTAAATGGTCAGCTATTCCCACCTGCCCCGCCATTGTAACACCCTTCCCAATTTCAGTGCTTCCAGCAATTCCAGTCTGAGCAGCAATAATTGTATTTTCGCCAATTTTCACATTGTGACCAATTTGAATTAGATTATCTAATTTAGAGCCTCTACCTATCCTCGTCTCTCCGAGAGTTGCCCTATCAATGGTTGTGCTTGCTCCTATCTCAACATCATCCTCTATTATCACAGTCCCAATTTGTGGGATTTTGAAGAATGTCCCATCCTCCTTTTTTATATAACCAAAGCCATCAGAGCCAATCACTGCTCCAGAATGTATTATCACCCTCTCTCCTATCAAAACCCTCTCCCGAATGGTAACATTTGGATAAATCAGACAATCCTTTCCTATTTTTACATCATCTCCTATAAAGGAATGAGGCATTATAACAGTATTCTCGCCTATTGAAACTCTTTCTCCAATAAATGTGAAAGCTCCAATATGAACGGATGGGTGAATGTAAGCGGAGTCTGCTACAATCGCGGTTAGGTGAACCCTTGGAGCAAATTTTGGAGGAGGGTAAAAAATAGCCATCAGTTTTGTAAATTCAAGATAGGGATTTTTTGCCTTCAAAACAGGAAGCCTGCTAAAGGCAAAATCTTCTGGAATTATTAGAGCAGATGCTTTAGTTGTCTCAAGAAGGTTTTTTAATTTAGGGTCTGAGAAAAAACTAATATCTCCCTCTTCAGCGCTATCAAGGCTTGAGAGACCTGTGATTTCAACCTCTCCATCCCCTTCAAGGGGCAATGATAAAATCTTTGAAATTTCTTTAAGTTTCATGTTCTATTATCTCCATATTTAAAACAGATGTGAGGGAAGCTCCAAAAAGAAAGAAATACGCAGAAAGATCTACAAGTAAAATGAAACCCACAATTGCTGAAAGTGTTCCGTGGAGTCTTCCCCATAATGCTACATTCCCTATATACCATGTGAAAATTCTTTTTGCAATTTCCCACAGGGTGGTTGTGAAAATAGCAGAGATTAAAGCTGCAGAAGTTTTAACAGAAACAGGTGGAATGAATTTGTATAGAATAAAGAAGAAAGAGAAGGAGAGAAGAATCGGAAGGATAGAAGAAACAAAAAAGTTTATGGTTAGAGAGACAGTTGTTGAATTTATATATTGTGTGATAACGGGGTTTCTCGAAATATATCCGTGAATTGTTGAAAATGTTAGGGAAAGAAGAAGGGAGAGGAAAATTAATGTCCCTGTAAAAAACATCATTGAAAGTTGAAATATTGTGTTTTTGAAAAAGGACCTTTTTAAAGGGATTCCAAACATTGCGTTTATTCCAGCTGTGATCTTAGTAAAAACAACTATTCCTATAGGAATAGAAAAGAAAAATCCAAGCCAGCCAAGCTTTTCAATGCTATTTATAAGATGTCTTATTTTAATAAAAAAATTTGGGTCCAGAGTAGTGAAGTATCCATTTGACAGAATATAAATTGAGCGAAAAAGCTCCATATCTGAGCCTATTATTTTTGAAACAATGAAACCCAGTAATCCTGTTGATGGAATTGCTGCAAGGAGGATGTAGAAGGAAATTATAGCGGAAAGGTCATCACTTCTCTCGTTACTAAATTTTCTCCAGCTTTCTTTAAGAACATTCCAGAACTTTTTCAAAAATTTCATTATTATGGAGAAATCAAATCCTTCCAGCGTATGAAGTAAATAACAATGTTAATGAAAAGAACATAAATAACAAGGGATTCGATAAAGGCTAATCCTAAGAGGAAAAGTGCTCTTATTGAACTTGCAGAGCCTGGATTCCTTGATATACCATCAAAAGCTGACCTTATGGCATTGCTCTGAGCTATTGCTCCTGCCATAGCTGAAAGGGTAAGTCCACCAACACTTACAATTACTGCCCAGACGAGTTTGTCAGAATTTGTTCCTCCATCACCTGCAAAAAGGGGTGTTAGAAATAGAGAAAGGATTAAAAATCTTTTGAAGAATTTTCCTGCTTTCATAAACTACCTCCTGATGAAAATTTAAAAGTTAAAAGTAAAAAGTTAAAAGGACAATTTAAAAAAGAAAGATGGGAACAATTTTTTTCGATCTTGAAATTGCCTTCTCTCATTTCTAATTCACAATTCTTTTCTCGTCTGTCTTGCTTTTCTCGTTTTTGTCTTGCTTCAGTCCTCTGCCTTCTAACTTTTTCATCTCAGTGTTCTTCCATTGCCACTGCGCCTGCAATGTAGGTAGTTGTCAAAAAGACGAAAACAAGAGCCTGAATAAAGGATGTAAGCACTGCAAAAAGCATAAATGGTAAAGGAACTATGAATGGGAACAGGGTAGCAAGAACCAATATAAGAAGTTCCTCTCCAAGAATATTTCCGAAAAGCCTGATGGAAAGGGAGAAGGGTCGAGCAAGATGGCTAATTATTTCAACAGGAAAAATAAGCCAGGCTAACCACCACACAGGTCCTGAAAAATTCCTGAGATAACCAAAGATCCCATGCTTTTTAATACCCTGAAAATGGTAATACAGAACAGCAAAAATAGCACATCCAACAGGAACATTAAGATTGCTTGTTGGAGCCATAAATCCTGGAATCAATCCAATCAAATTGCATGTAAGAATAAAAAGTCCAAGAGTTGTAATCATCGGAACATATTTCTTTCCCTCCTCTCCTATGAAATCGACAGCTATACCTTCAAAGAAACCACAGATTGCTTCGAGGAGGGTTTGAACTGGTGAAGGATAAATCGAAAGCTTTCTGCTTGCGATTCCAAAAAACAAAACGAGGAAGATGGAGGCAAGGATTATCATCACAACATGGTCAGGAATGGGCTGATGGGGATTCAGTTTTATTCCGAAAAGAGAAAAAAGAATATAGACAGGCTTTCCAAAGATTGTATTGAAAAGGGAAACAAAAAATAATTTATGCTCAAGACTTTCCATTTATTCAATTCCTTTTTTCAATTTCAAAAATTGAATAACTCCTTCAGTCATTATTGCAAAAATAATCGAAAGAAATCCAATAAAAAAATATAAAATCTCTTTTTTAGAGATGACTATTATAGCATAGAAAACAAAGCCTATCAAAGCAAGTCTTAAAATGTAGATGAAGACATATATAAAAGATTTTTTCTCGAGAAATTTGAAGGCAATCCCTTTTAATAAAACAAAGAAAAAGATTGAGAAAAGACCTCCTGAAAGAGTAAAGAGGGAAGAGATTGGTCTATAAAAAATCAAAACTAAAAGGGAAAGTAAAATGGAAATACCAAAACCTATAATTGAAACCCTTCTCACAAGCTTATCTTCCTCACTCATCCTTCATCATCCAGTAAACTTTTAGAATATTATAAAAACCTGCAAAAATTCCGAGAACAGTAAAAATAATTGTAAGATAAGGAAATGTCTTAAAAAGTTTATCGAGAAGGTAACCAAGGGCAAGCCCTACAATTATAGAGGCAGGAAACATCAACCCGACAGATGAAAGGACAATATCTTCCCTTTTCCCTTTTTTTTCGCTCATTTTAAAAGTATAGCTTACATTCCCTTTGAGTTCAAATCTGTTCTTAAAATTTGAAAATAAGCTAAAAGTAAAAAAATCTGATAAAATTATGTATGGAAGCAAAAGAAATAAGGGTAAGAGGGATAGTTCAAGGTGTAGGATTTCGTCCTTTTGTATTCAGAATTGCTAAGAAATATGAATTGAAGGGATGGGCTCTAAATTCGTCTTCCTCTGTTATTATTCATATTGAAGGAGAATCTGAAAACATCAAAAAATTCTTAGACTCTCTCAGGAGAGAAAAACCTGCTCCAGCAATTATTGATGATATTTACATTGAAAATGCAAAGTTAGAAGGCTTTGAAAATTTTGAAATTAGAGAAAGTGTTGAGATAAAAGATGAGTTTCAGCCTGTTTCTCCCGACCTTGCTACTTGCGATGATTGTGTGAGGGAGCTTTTTGACCCTAAAGACAGAAGGTATCTTTATCCATTTATAAATTGCACCAATTGTGGACCCCGATTTACAATTATTGAGGATATTCCCTACGACAGAGAAAAAACCACAATGAAATTTTTTAAAATGTGCGAAGATTGTAAAAGAGAGTACACAGACCCTCTTAATAGAAGATTCCACGCCCAGCCCAATGCATGTCCTGTCTGCGGCCCAGAGGTAGAATACATAAAGGGAAACATCTTTGGAAAAAAGGAATGGATTGAGATGGTTATTGATGATTTAAAAAATGGCTTGATTGTTGCAATTAAAGGAGTCGGAGGTTTTCATCTTACCTGCGACGCTCTTAACGAAAATGCTGTCAAGAGATTGAGAGAAAGGAAGTTAAGGAGGGATAAACCATTTGCAATTATGATGAAAGATATAAAAATGATTGAAAAATATTGCTTTTTAAATGAAAAGGAGAGGGAGCTTCTTGAAAGCCCGAAAAGACCGATTCTTTTACTCAGAGAAAGAAAAGATTCCAAAATAGCCAAATCAGTTGCTCCAAATCAAAATTATCAAGGAGTAATGCTTCCATCAACACCAATTCATCACATAATTCTCCATTTTTATACTAATCCTCTTGTAATGACAAGCGGAAACATAACAGAAGAACCAATTGCCATGGAAAATGATGAAGCTTTAAATAGGCTGAAAGGGATTGCGGATTCATTTCTCCTTCACAATAGGGGGATTTACTCCCGTTACGACGATTCTGTTGCAAGAGTCATTTTTAGCGAAGAGATTATTTTAAGAAGAGCAAGGGGATACGCTCCCTTTCCAGTTTACCTCCCCTTTGAAGTAGATGAAATTCTCGCCTGCGGTGCTGAATTAAAAAACACATTCTGTCTAATAAAGAAAAATTATGCTTTTATAAGTCAGCACATTGGAGACCTCGAAAATATAGAGACACTGGAGAGTTTTCTTAAAACCCTTGAGCTTTTCAAGAGTTTATTCAGAATTAAGCCCAAAATCGTTGCTTATGATTTACATCCGAGATACCTTTCCACCCAGTATGCCCTTTCCTTAGAAGGAGTAAAATTGGTAGGGGTTCAGCATCACCATGCTCACATGGCAAGCTGTATGATTGAGAATGGATACACTGGAAAGGCAATAGGTGTTTCTTTTGACGGAACAGGTTATGGACTTGATGGAAATATATGGGGAGGAGAATTTTTATTAGGAGATTTAAGAGATTTTAAAAGGGTAGGGCATCTGAGCCATATTCCTCTGGCTGGAGGAGAAGAAACTGTTAGAAAGCCTTACAGGATGGCACTTTGCTATCTTCTTTCAATAGATAGAGAACTTCCATCCTATCTTCATAGAAATTTTCTTGAAATTGTTAAAGATGAAGAGGTAGAAGCCCTTGAATCAATGATAAGAACAGGTTTTAATACAGTTATGACTTCAAGCTCTGGTAGATTATTCGATGCTGTTTCAGCAATTCTTGGAACAAGAGAAATAAATACCTATGAAGCTCAATCAGCAATGGAGCTTGAAATGATTGCAGATAAAAAAGAAGAAGGTTGCTATCCAACTGAAATAAAAGAAAACTTGGTTTTTGATCAGCTTTCCATCTTCAGTTCAGTCCTTGAAGAAATAAAAAAAGGGATTGAAAGGGAAAAGATTTCAGCAAGATTTCATAACACAATTGCTCACCTTATTCTTGAAGGATGCAAAATTTTAAGAGAAAGGACAGGGCTAAATAAAGTTGCCTTAAGTGGCGGAGTCTTTCAAAATCTATATCTTTTTAGAAAGGTTGTAAGTCTCCTTTCAGAAAATGGTTTTTCAGTTCTTTATCACAAAAAAGTCCCTACAAATGACGGAGGTATATCCCTCGGTCAGGCAATAATTGCTTTTTTTAAGGCAAAAGAATAGCTCTTTCAAAAAACTAATTGGAGCTTATTTGTTCTTTATTCCGTTACTTTAAAAACGAGGTCATGTTCTTTAACAACATCATCCACTTTTATAGCAATATTATCTCCTGGTTTTCCTACTTCAATTGGCTTATGCTCTATTTGCATGGAAACAACTTTCTGGGTAAAGTCTGTGGAATGACCTTTTATATGAATAGTATCTCCAACTCTTATTTCATCAGATAGCTCAAGAACTGCAACTCCAATTTTTTTAAAGTAATGAGTTATTTTACCTATAAGTTTTTCTTCCATTACCCCTCCTGTGAAAAATTAAAATTTAAAAGGAAAAAGTTTAAAATAAAATTATTTAATCTCTCAATTCTTTTTTTTATCTTGTCTTCAGCATTTCTCATTATACTCTCACAAAGAAAAAATTCATTTATCTGAAATAAATTAGATAAATCGTAACTCCAAGTTCTCGAGGGTCATCGGAACCAGGTATCACCTTTGATGGCACAAAAGTTTTATCAGTTTTGATTGTAAGGATTACCTCATCACCTTCACCTAATTCATCTGGGGTTAGGTAATACCTTCTTTCAAAATCTCCAGTTTCTGGAATAAAATCATCAATTACTCTGTCATTAATAAAGAATACAACCCTCTGATCCTGAAAAATCCCTTTATTCACGCCTCCCTTGATCCACAAAAGAGTTTCTCTTCTTGGATTGTCCATTGTGCAAACTGCTTCCTTAGAAGTCCATCTCCATGAAATATTCCTTTTCGCATCAAACTCCTCTGGATACCATCCCTTTTCATAAATTATTTCAGGAGTCTCAACTGGTGGGGGCTGGATTTTCAGCTTTTTTGTCAAAATTATGTGTTTTGTTGATGGATTAAATGGATTCCAGAGCCCGATTGTTAGTTTAACCTCCTCTTCCCCTTTAAAGGAAGGGTCAAACTCATCAATAAACTTTGGAATGTATATCTCCCTTTCGTATTCAAACTTATCCCCTGCCTTCCATTTCGTTGTCTCCACAGGAGGGAGATGGTCATCCTGAAGAATCACCCTGTTATTGGAGTCAGAAAAATGGACAAATGCATATAGATTTTCATCAAATCCTTTGAAATTATCTTTTACCATCCAGCTGTATTTTACCTTTGTAAGCCAGTAATCAGTTATAGGAGAGGTCGGGAAAGTGAGCTCCACATTAATCCTTGTATCTTCAGCTTTTTTCTTACAACCATTAATGAATATTAATGAGAAAATAAAACAGACTAAAAAAACCCTTTTCATACTTCTTACCTCCGCATTTTTAAAGATTATCAAAATTTTTCTTTCTTTTCAACAAATTCTAAATTTTTAATCGATGAAGTGTATATTCTTCCTTTTCCTCATTAAATTTAAGCCAGTAATAAAAACCATCTTTGATTGTGTTAACCTCACCTTCTTTCAAAAAAAATCCTATTTATCTCCTTTCTATCCATATTAACAATTATGTAGAGATAACTATCTCTTTCTTTCTCAAAAGTCAAAAAATATATTTTATTGTTATCTAAATAAAAGGTTCTAAAGAAAGGAAAAAACTCAGGAAATTCAAGGTCAGCCAATAATTTAATACCCGATTTTTTAAAACCTTCTATAGCTTCTTCCTTGAACCAATCTTCCATTTTAAACCTTGGAAGGGAAGTTCTTATAACTTTCACATTATTTCCTTTATCATCAAAAACCTTCGATAAATTCTCGTCTGCTTTACCAACGAATACTTTATCATTTTCCACTTCAAAATTCATAATAACTTGCAAAGAATTAAATTTATCCATAGAGAACTGGAATTTATACTCTAAGAGATCTTTTATAAGTTTGAAATCTTTATTAAAAAGACTTATTTTATAATACTCTCCAGTCTTTAAAGTCAAAAAATTTTCATTTATTGGAAGTGTTTTGAGAAAAAGGTATGGAATTCTATTCCCTTTCAAAAACTCACCTTCTTTATTAAACCAAATAATCTTTCTTGTAGTCCATACAAATACTGAATCCTTCGGAAAGAATAGTCTTGGATTCATGTTGAACTCTCCAGGACCTTCTCCCTTTCTGCCAATCTCCTTTTCCAAACTCAGATTCTTAATTGAGAAAATCTTAATTTTATAATCGTCGGAGACATAAATTTTCTCACCATCTATGTAAATTCGAGATAGGCGAACAAACCCTTTGATTACACCTATTTCCTCAGCAAAGATATTTAGAGAGACAAATAAGACAAATAAAAAACATTTCCTTTTCATCATTTCTAACCTCTGATAGTAGAAGTTTATTAAATTCAGTCCACTGTGTCAAATTTCCGATTTTATCGGTAAAAGTCCAAATTAAGTTATAGAGCAAGGAGAAAGAATAATTTTTAATACTATTAAATTAAAAAATCCTTCCATCTGCTAAATGGATTATTCTATCAAAGAAACTATTATTGAATGGTTTGTGGGAAATGATTATGCAGGTCTTCTCTTTGAATCTTTCTTTTAT
>FMSI01030474.1_pt1 | contig 36711 bp, 27 predicted proteins | sample 1504471 | NCBI WGS metagenome assembly FMSI01 (sample SAMEA4475357, study PRJEB15587) | soil metagenome | biome: Soil; feature: Field | place: India | collected 2015-03-11 | depth 0 m
CATAAAGCTTTTCCAATTCCTCTTGACGCTCCTGTAATAAATATCCTTTCCATTTTTTGTTAACCTTTGTAGGATTTTAAATTTTCTATTCCTTGCAACAATGTTTCCTTAGTTTTTGCAAAGCAAATTCTTAACATTGTAGTACCTTCTTTGGATTTTAGATAAAATGGAGATGATGGGATTGTCGCTATTTTGTAATGAATTGTAAGTTCTTTTGCTAATTCAACATCATTCTTGTCGTTTGGTATGTCTACCATAAGAAAGTAGCTTCCGAATGGTTTGTGAGGTTTGAAAACAGTTTTACACAGTTCTTCGTAAGCTAAGTCCCTTCTCTCCTGATATTCCTTTTTAAATTCGGGAATGTAGTCGTCAATTCGGGTGAAGGCATAAGCCATTGCGTGTTGTCCCGGTGTGTTTATTGTAAAGGTAGTCCATTGATGTACTTTTCGAATTGCATTGGTAATTTGTGGATTGGAAATAGCCCAACCAATTTTCCAACCAGTCATGCTAAATGTTTTGCCAGTTGAAGAAATCATTACGCTTCTTTTCCGATTTTTGTCAATAGTTAAAATTGAATTATGAGTTAATTTGTCGTAAGTAAGAAATTCGTAAACTTCGTCGCTAATAATGTAAAAATTGTATTTTTCAGCAAGTTCAAATATATAATTTAATTCTTCCAACGAAAAAACTTTTCCAGATGGATTGTTCGGATTATTTATAACAATTGCTTTTGTTTTATTTGAAATATAGGATTCAAGTTCTTTTGGGTCGAATGAAAAATTTGGCTTGTGCAAAACCACAAGCTTTGGAATACCACCAGCTAAGTAAACATCCGAAAGATAAGCGTCGTAAAATGGTTCAAATAGAATAACTTCATCCCCATCATCTACCAATGAAAGAATAGTTGAAAAGAGTGCTTCAGTTGCTCCCGATGTTATTGTAATTTCTTTCTCAGGGTCGAATTCTACATTGTAATATTTCGAGTACACATCAGAAATAATTTTTCTTAGAGAGAAGATTCCTTGGGGTGGAGCATATTGATTTTTTCCTTCTTTCATTGCTTCGTAAGCTGCTTCGATAAGCCATCGTGGGCCGCTGAAATCGGGAAACCCTTGGCCTAAATTAATTGCTTTGTGTTCGAAAGCTAAAGCACTCATAATTCCAAAAATAGAGTCTTCGATTTTTTCAATACGTTTTGCTTTCATGTTTTAGAATCTTTGTAAAAATGCAAAATTACTTAATCCGCTTATCTTATTAATAAAAATTCTGTTTTGATTGTGGAATTTAACAAAAAAGTTAATATTTTTGTTTTTGATTCATTGCAAATTTGAGATAAATATGGAAAGTAGTGAAAAACAAAAAAAGTTGACAGGTGTTTCTGCTTTGGTTAATCTATTTCGAGATTCTTTGCTTGCTTTGGTTCCAATATTGGAAAAATCTAATATTGAATGGAAGCAACTCCAGGAAATTGATATGTTCGACAATGTTGTTGAATCGCTTTTTCAAATCATAGTGTTACCTAAGATAGAAAATTATTTGTCTAAAAAACATAATTTTTTGCCACCAATGCCTAAATATGGGTATTTTTATAAAGACTATTCGAAAACTAGTTTTATAGAAGTTCTTCCAAATAATGTTGAGCATACCAGCGGTATTTATATTTTCGTAATGTTCAATTCTATTAAAGAACCCTTCGATACTGTTGTGTGCAATGTAGTTGATGAAAAGGGTATAGTAATTAAAAGGAATATAGAGATTCCATACGACGATGTTCTTTTTAGATTTCAATATCAAGGCTCTGAGGGTAATATTATTCTATCATAAATTGGAGTTTTAAATGAAAAAAGCTCTATTTATTGTCTTGTTTTTGATATTTTCGTTTAATTTATTTTCTCAAAGTAGTCGTTGGAGACTACTTTTGCCAGTTCCTACATTTGATGTTGCTGTTAATCCTCACAACATAAATTCAATTTTTGTTGGTGGCGAAGGTAATCTTTTATTTCGTTCTTTCGATGCAGGACAAACTTGGGATACCCTTGTCATTTTTGCCAAGATGCAATCTTCGCGTTTGAATAATGTTATCATTTTGCCAAACGATACGAATATCGTGCTTGTGGGAGGCCTTAATTTTGGGAATATTGTACGTTCTACAGACTACGGGAATACTTGGAAAGTTGTTCTTGCCAAAGACCACGCAATTGACCTCAATGGTAAAGCAATGCTGTACAAACCCGATGAACCAAATGTTATTTTCGCTGGGGATTTTAAATGGGGTGCAATTTTTAGGAGTAAAGACAATGGAGCAACTTGGGACTCCCTTACAAAACTACCTACTGAAATCTGCTCTATTGGAATAAGAGAAGATAGTACGAATATTCTTCTTGCAGGAAGTATATATGGGCAAATATTTCTTTCCCAAGACACTGGCCACACATGGATACTTTGCGATTCAGTTCGTGTTCCAAAATATTTGCAGCAAGATGTAGAAATTACAAGAATAGAATTTTCTAAAAGAGACCCAAGAGTTGGTTATGCTGTAGTAACTTACTTGTTTGCTTTAAATAAAAATAATGGCGGACTTCATAGAACAACTGATGGTGGGTATAATTGGGACATAATTGGTTTTCCCGATACAAGCATTTGGGCTCTTTCTGTAAAAACTCGCGGTGATAAGGATGAAATTTTCATCGGAGGCTACACAGAAGACTTTTGGACCCTTGATACAAATCTTGTTCCTGGAGTTGGAATAGTTAGAATTTCAACCGATGGCGGTGAAACTTGGTTGAACTTTGATGAAAGAATTGATTGGGTAATTTACGATTTATATGCAAATTCTGATTTATATGCTATCCAAGCTATTGGGGATACGATATACGCTGCGGGTGATTATGGGATTTTTCGCATTTCTTACAATGGGGGATTTACTTTTAGTAACCAGAATCTTGATGAGAGAACCAATGTCAGAGGCATTTACTTTTTGGACAAAAGAAATGGTTTTATATGTGGCTTCGGTGGAAGTTTGTATAGAACAACAAATGGTGGGTTTGCTTGGAGTCAAATTAAATTACCAACCACTAACAATCTTTTTGGTATCGTTTTCACCGACTCTCTCAACGGGATTGTTGTAGGGGAGAAGAGTACAATATTTCGAACTACCGATGGTGGTAAAACATGGTTCGATTTGGGAATAGATTTCAATTGCGATTTTAATGGTATAGAGAAGTTTGGAAATTTTATTGTGATTTTTGGAAATCGTGGAACTTTGCTTTTATCTAGCGATAAAGGTGAAAGTTGGAATAAAATTAACACCGAAATTTTCGAGACAATCACTGGAATCAGCATCCTTAATAATGGTAATGTTTTTGTAACCACTTCAGAAGGAAATCTTTATTTCTCAGCAAATTTCGCTACTTTGAACCTTAAGTTTTCAGACCCAACTTTGAGATTTAACTCAATTAAATTTGTTGATAATAATATTGGGTTTATTATAACCAATAAACCCTTCTTTTATGAAACAAATGATGGCGGAAATAGCTGGAGTAAGAAAAAGACAATCACTTTGCGAGGAATGCAAGACATAGAGACAAAGGGTGATACTGTTTTCTTCTGTGGAAAGTATGCTACTATTCTCAGAAGCACAGACAAGGGAAACGAATGGGGAGTTAGAACTGGTGGTTCTGGACCAAGAGCCAATGTCTGGCGTGCATATTATTACGAAAATCAAGGTAAAGAACAGTTGTTTATGGCAACAGAAGCTGGTTTGTTTGTTTTGGATTATCCTCTTTCTTATAAAGAGGTTAATAAAGAAACTATAGAAACTCTAAAGGTGTTTGTTTTGCCTGGGAAAACAAGCTTGTTTATTGATTATAAACTTCAAAACGGAACGACAAGCTTATTATCTATTAACATTTTTAACATACTTGGTCAAAAAATTTTCTCCAACACATTAATCCCAACGGGAAAAGTTTTCCAAGATTTTGTATTCTTACCATATGCTTTCCAATCGGGTATTTACTTTGTTCAAATTGTTGAGAATGGAATTACTACTGTGAAAAAAATTGTGATTGATTAATCAGTGGTATTTTTTTCAAAATTTTATATATTAGCATTTACTTGTATCAAAATTTATCGATGAAAAGCTTAGTAATAATATTCTTTTTAATAATAAACTTTTGTTTTAGTTTTGCAAACGAAATTGTCCTTATTAAAATTAGTTCCGCAATAACTCCTTCCAGCAGTTCCCAAATTAAAAAAGCAATTCAATGGGCAGAAAGTATTAATGCAGAGGCATTGATTATTGAATTGAATACCCCTGGTGGACTACTCGAATCAACTCGGGAAATTGTCCAAAATATTTTGAATTCAAGTATTCCAATTATAGTCTATGTATCGCCCAGTGGTGCACGTGCAGGGTCTGCTGGTGTTTTTATTACTTTGGCAGGTCATATTGCTGTTATGGCACCCGGGACAAATATTGGGGCTGCTCACCCAGTGGGATTACAGGGTAATTCGGATTCAAGTGTAATAAGCGACAAAGTTGTCAATGATGCTGCTGCGTTTATTCGCTCCATTGCCCAGCAAAGAAATAGGAATGTGGTTTGGTCGGAACGAGCTGTGCGCGAGAGTATTTCATCTACGGAAAAAGAGGCACTCCAGGAAAAAGTAATAGATTTTGTTGCAACCAACGTGGACACATTATTAATTTTGGTTGATGGAAAAGAAGTAACAACAAAGTCCGGTATAAAAGCACTTCGCACTCGGAATGCAAAAATCGTAGAATATGAACTTACTTTTCGGGATAAATTTCTTGATTTTATTTCAAACCCAAATGTTGCATATATTCTGTTAATGATTGGAATTTACGGAATACTTTTTGAGCTATATAATCCCGGTAGTGTTTTCCCCGGTGTTATCGGGACTTTGTCTTTGATACTTGCTGCTTATTCATTGCAAATGTTGCCAGTCAATTATGCTGGATTGGCTTTAATTATTGTTGCAATTGTCCTTTTTTTACTCGAAATTAAAATCACAAGTTACGGTTTGCTTACGATAGGTGGTATAGCTTCTTTGTTTATTGGTTCTTTAATGTTGATTGATGCACCAGGCCAATTTATGAAAATCTCTTTAAGCTTAATAATAACAGCGGTTGTTGTGACGTTTTTGTTTTTTACATTTGTTGTGACTCTTGGGATTAAAGCACAATTTCGAAGCAAGTCGATAGGATTCGAAGCACTTGTTGGTGTGGAAGGGAAAGTTATTGAGGAAATTAAAGCTAATCATTTAGGTAAAATTCGGGTAATGGGGGAAATTTGGTCTGCGACTTCGGATGTTAATATTCCTAAAGATACAAGTGTTATTGTTGAAAAGGCAGATTCTTTTACTTTGTTTGTTAAACCAAAATAAGGTGTTCTATGCCTCTTGAAGTATTGGTTGTTTTATTATTTATCGTTTTTATACTTTTTTCTGCAATTAAAGTGCTAAACGAATATGAACGAGCAGTGGTTTTCCGTCTTGGAAGATATATTGCTTCGAAAGGTCCTGGTTTGATAATCTTGATACCTTTCATTGACAAAATGGTAAAGGTGAGCTTGCGTACTGTTACGCTCGACGTTCCTCCTCAGGATGTAATAACCAAAGACAATGTATCCATAAAGGTTAGTGCAGTTGTCTATTTTCGCGTGATGAACGCTGGCCGAGCAGTTATCGAAGTTGAAAATTACTTTTTTGCTACAAGTCAAATTGCTCAAACGACTTTGCGAAGCATTCTTGGGCAGTCAGATCTTGACGAAATTTTAGCCGAAAGGGAAGCTTTGAATAAACGTTTGCAGTCTATAATCGATGAGCATACAGAACCTTGGGGAGTCAAAGTTTCCGCAGTTGAAATAAAACAAGTAGATTTACCTTTGGAAATGCAAAGAGCTATGGCGAAGCAAGCTGAGGCAGAACGCGAGCGACGCTCTAAGATTATCCATGCTGATGGAGAGTTCCAAGCAGCACAAAAGCTAAAAGAAGCGGCCCAAATGATTCAAGATTATCCTGTTGCCTTGCAACTCCGGTATTTACAAACCTTGTCTGATATAGCAACCGAGAAAAATTCAACTACTATCTTCCCAATTCCAATCGATTTGCTCTCGCCATTTCTTAAACATAATTCACCAAATAAAGAGTAATTTCCAGTGCGTTTAAATTCAAAGAAAACAAAGAAGTCATTTTGTTTTGAAATGCAAGACAAATAGATTTTGTATCATCTAATTTTAAATGTAGTCATCGTGATAATTGCAAGTATAACTGCAAAAATATAAAATCGAGTTACTATTTTAGATTCGTGAATGTTTTTCTTTTCAAAATGATGATGTAATGGTGCCATTAAGAAAAGTCGTCGGCCGTAGCCATATTTTTTCTTTGTATATTTAAAATATAAAACTTGAAATATTACCGAAAGAGTTTCTGAAAAGAAAATCCCGCCAATAATTGGAAGAAGAAATTCTTTTTTTATTAAAATAGTTAAAACGCCCAAGGCACTTCCAAGAGCAAGGGAGCCTGTGTCCCCTAAAAAAATTTGTGCTGGGTAGGAATTGAACCAAAGAAATCCTAAAGATGCTCCAACGAGTGCAGCACAAAAAATTGTAAGCTCTCCGGACCCTTTAAGATAAATAATATTGAGATAATCGGAATAAATAATATTGCCAGTAACGTAGGTAATTATTGAAAGAGCAAGGAATGCAATACCAATTGTACCGATTGCCAACCCGTCAAGACCATCAGTTAGGTTAACTGCGTTGGAAGTGGCTGTTATTATGAATATAACAACTGGTATATAAAAAATTGAAAAATCGAAGTTGATGTCTTTTTCGAATGGAACTGTAGTCAAAGTTTTGAATTTTTCAAAGTTTTCGGAAAAAAATTGAGGACAAAAGTAAATAATGCAACCCACAAATATCCCAAGAGATATTTGACCAACAAGTTTCCACCTAGCGATTAGGCCTTTTTCTTTCTTTTTAATGACTTTTAAATAGTCGTCGATGAATCCAACGAACCCCATCCAAAGTGTAGCTATGAAAATGACAATAACATAAGCATTTTTTATATCACCCCAAAGTAAAGTAGGTATCAAAATAGAACAGATAACAATTATTCCTCCCATTGTTGGTGTACCAACCTTTTGTGCATGGTTACCAACCTCTTGTAGTTCTTGTTTATTTTGTTCCTGAATTTGTTTACTTCTAAGAAATTTAATTATCCTTGGAGCAATAATGAAAGTAATTAACAGGGAAGTAATTGCAGCTGCTGCGGACCTAAAGGTGATATACTGGAATACACCAAAACCTGGTGGATTAAAAATATTATCGATCCAAATAGCAAGGTAATAAAGCATATTTACACTTTTATTTTATTTAGAAAATCATCTAAAATTTCTTCACATTTCATCCCTCTTGATGCTTTGAAAAGTATTGTTTCGTTGCCAAAAGATATTTTTGATAGCTCTTCTGAAATTTCCATTTTGTTTTCGTAATAATTAACTTTGTTTGTATTTATTCTTTCTTTAGCTTTTTTCATTTCTTTGCCAAAAACAAAGACTTTGTCGCAAACTTCCAACGCAAGTTTTAAAATTTCTAAATGTTCATCATAGGAGATAGAACCCAATTCAAGCATATCACCAAGTACTGCAATTTTTTTCCCTTCGCATTCGAAATTCCTTATTGTTTCTAATGCCAATCTCATAGAACTTGGGTTTGCGTTGTAGGTGTCATTTATTATACGAAGGTTTCCGTATGTTTTGATAAGCATGCGACCATATTTGTTGCTTTCTGGTAGTGAAAAACTTTGCAATCCTTCGATAATCTCGTTTTCTTTTAAACCAAAAACGAGACCAACTGCAACCGCTGGTATGCTTGCGAAAGCAACCGAATAACCGGGATTTTTTAGTTGACAAGAAAATTTTAAGTTATGATGCTCATATGTAACTATAGGTCTCAATTCATGATTTAAATTGATTTCATACCTTAAATTGTTCTCTTTGTCTTGGCCATAGGTAAACTTTCTTTCAATGATTTTGACATACTTCCTTAATCTTATATCGTCTGTATTAATGAAATTCAGACCATCGTGTTTTAGTATATATCCGAAAAGCGAAGCTTCTTCCATTTCAACTCCATCAAGATCTACAAAAGCTTCTAAATGTTCTTTTCCAATGTTTGTAATTAAACCATAGTTTGGTTCAAGAATATCGCAAAGCATTGCAATTTCTCCGAAGTGATTTGTTCCTATTTCGATTACAGCAATATCGTGGCTTTCATTCAAGTTGAAAATTGTTAAAGGTACACCAATTTGGTTGTTCAAATTTCCTTCTGTTTTTAAAACTTTGTACCTTTGAGACAAAATGTGTGAAACAAAATCTTTTGTAGTAGTTTTTCCATTAGAACCAGCAATTGCAACCACTGGTATTTCGAATTTTGTGCGGTAGAGATTGGCTAATTCTCCTAATGCTTCTAATGTATCCTGCACTACTAAAATTGGGAGCGTAGTATCAGAATTTTCATCAAACCAATTTTTGTCGACAATGCAAAAAGACGCGCCTTTGCTGATAGCATCTTGAGCAAAAGCGTGGGCATCATAATTACTACCTCGTAATGCTACAAAAATTTCATCTTGCTTTACAGTGCGGGAATCAATTGAAATGCCTTTAATTTCTCGATTTTCTGATATATTTTTTTGTGTAATACATTTGAGTGAGTACATAATTTCAACAAGGTGCAACTTCTTTCCCATAATTTAATTTTCAAAAAATTCAAAATTAGTAATTGCCTATATAGAATTCTATCTTTTTTGTAAAAAATTTGAACAAATCTATTAATTTTCATTTTTGCTTTTAAACTTTGTTAAAACTTGAAAATCAAATTGAAGAAAATTTGTTTTGCAATAAAGGGATACCAATTGGTTTTTTTAGTTCCTTTCTTTCTTTTTTTTGTTTCGTACAAAGTTGCTTACTTTAAAGATAGTCAAAAAATAGAGTTTAAGTACAAAATATTTAAAGACGTTATTGATAGTTTGGCAAAAAATAGTGTCGATTCAGAAATAATTTTTTTATTGGTAAACGATTTTCGTACTCATTTCGATGAAAGATTTGCAAGATTGAATATCTTGGGGCAACCTAAATTGAGTTTCAACCAGCATTTGGATCAAAAGACACTTAAGAAAATTCAAAAGTTTATGGTGGAAAATTATGATATTTTGGTTAATGCAGAAAATGAATTCGGGGTCCCAAAGGAGATAATTTCTACAATACTTTGGATTGAAACCAAATTTGGAAATATTCTTGGTAAGAATCATATCTTAAGCGTATTTTTCAGTATGGGTAGTCCTGGGAATCCCATCATACTAGGTAATTTAATCAATTCCTACTCATCGCAAGTTTCGAACAAAGACTCGCTTTCAAATGTAGCCTTGCAAAAAGCTCAGAAAAAGAAAGAATTAGCTATAAAAGAGCTGAAAGCATTGGTAGAAATTCAAAAGAAAGGTTGGATGGATATTCGGGAACTATATGGTTCTTTCTCGGGTGCTTTTGGTATTCCCCAATTTTTGCCATCCAGTTTTTTAGAATATGGTGTCGATGGAAATTTCGATGGAAAGGTAGACCTTTTTTGCTTTGAAGATGCTATTTTCAGTGTTGCAAATTATTTAAAGAAAAATGGGTGGAAAACAAGCGATACCAATTCCTACATTCCTACTTTATTAAAGTATAATAGAAGTAAACAATATGCTGAAACAATAGTCTTGGCATACAAAGAACTTAAGAACATTGGATATAAATTTTAATTCATTTCAATTGTCCTTACTTTACTAATTTTGTTTTTGTAAAATTATAAAAAGAGCACTATGGAAGAAGATAAAAAGAAAATCGCAAGCAATTTCATAAGGCAAATCATTATCGAAGATCTCAACACAAATAAATGGGGTGGCAGAGTACATACCCGCTTTCCTCCAGAACCAAATGGCTATCTTCATATTGGACACGCAAAAAGTATTTGTCTCAATTTTGGATTAGCTGAGGAATTTGGTGGTTTATGCAATTTACGATTTGACGATACAAATCCAACCAAAGAAGACGAGGAATACGTAAATGCGATAATCGAAGATGTTCGTTGGCTGGGCTTCGACTGGGGGGAGAGACTATACTTTGCTTCCGATTATTTCGAGAAACTCTATGAGTATGCGATTCAACTGATTAAAATGGGTAAAGCCTACGTGTGCGATTTATCTCAAGAAGAAATTAGACAAACTCGAGGAACCCTGACAGAACCTGGAATAGAAAGTCCTTATCGAAATCGCTCTATAGAGGAAAATCTTGAACTCTTTGAAAGAATGAGAAATGGGGAGTTTGCAGACGGGGAAAAAACATTGCGTGCTAAAATTGATATGAGCTCACCAAATTTGAATATGCGAGACCCTGTTATGTATAGAATTAAACATTCCTCTCACCATCGAACTGGTGATAAGTGGTGCATTTATCCTATGTATGATTTCACTCATTGCTTGTCGGACTCTATAGAAGGAATTACTCATTCTATATGCACACTTGAATTTGAAGATCATAGGCCTTTATACGACTGGTTTTTGGAACAGCTTGATGTACATCATCCTCAACAAATTGAATTTGCTCGGTTAAATCTCTCTTATACGGTTTTGAGCAAAAGAAAACTTTTGGAACTTGTTCAAAATGGGATCGTTGATGGCTGGGACGATCCAAGAATGCCTACTATTCACGGAATTAGGCGCAGAGGTTTTACACCTGAATCTATCAGAGAATTTGCAGAAATTATTGGAGTCTCAAAAAAAGAAAGTATTGTAGATATTTCAGTTCTTGAACATTGTATTCGTGAGGACCTCAACAAGAGAGCCCAAAGAGCCTTTGTGGTTTTAAATCCAATAAAGGTGATTATTGATAATTATCCCGACGATCTTGTCGAAGAAATGGAAGCTATTAATAATCCCGAGGATTTGTCCATGGGAACCCGAAAGATTCCTTTTTCGAAAGTTCTATACATTGAACGAGACGATTTTATGGAAAACCCTCCAAAAAAATATTACCGGCTTGCACCAGGTAGAGAAGTTCGCTTGAGATATGCTTATTATATTACCTGTACCGACGTTGTAAAAGACTCCCAAACTGGTGAAATTATTGAATTACATTGTACTTATGATCCCGAAACTCGTGGTGGATCTTCACCCGATGGGAGGAAGGTCTTGGGTACAATCCATTGGGTTTCTGCGGGGCATTGTATTCCAGCTGAAGTACGACTTTACGATAGGTTATTTTTAAAAGAAGATCCAAATGATGTTGAAGAGGGCAAAACTTTCTTAGATTACCTAAATCCAAATTCCCTTGAAATCAAAATTGGCTTGTGTGAACCATTTTTAAAAACTGCAAAGCCTGAAGATAAATTCCAATTCGAGAGGATTGGTTACTTTTGTGTGGATAATAAATTTTCGAAACCCGGCGAACCTGTTTTTAATCGAACTGTTACTTTGAAGGACTCTTGGTCTAAGATTTTGAAATCTTTACAAAATGAGACTGAATAATTTGGAGGTTAAATGGAAGGTAATGACGAAAAATTCTTTGAAGAAGTCAAGCAAGTCATTGAAAATGACATTCGTCCATTCATAGAAGCAGATGGTGGTAAAATAATCCTTAAGAGAGCCAAAGAGGGTATCGTTTATGTTTCTCTTTCTGGGGCTTGTTCTGGGTGCCCCGGAGCAGCTATGACACTCCGGGGCGGAGTTGAGCGTATACTTAAAATGAAGGTGAAAAAAGTCAAATCAGTTAAGCTTGTCTATTGAACAATTTCGCCAAAAAGCGTTGCTGAAGTTGCATTTATTATTTTGACCTTAACTAAATTACCAACCTTTGTGTCATTTGCAGGTTTAAAAATAACAACTTTGTTTGTATCAGTTCTTCCGGCCCAGTAATTTTTATCCTTTTTGGATGGACCTTCGGGTAGAACTAAATGGAACATTCCAATTTCAGATAAATTGATTTCCTTAGAAATTTGATTTTGTAAATCAATAATTTCATTAAGACGGCGAATTTTTTCCTTTTCGGAAACATCGTCTTGGAGCTTATATGCCTTAGTATGTTCCCTTGGTGAATATCGGAACATATATGCCCCTTCGAATCTAATTTCCTCCAATGCTCTGAGTGTTGCTTGATGATCCTCTAAAGTTTCTGTTGGAAAGCCTGCAATAATATCTGTTGATAAAGCACAATTCGGAATTAAAGTCCTTATTTTGTTTATTCTTCCAAGATAGTGTTCGTAGGTGTAATTGCGATTCATTAATTGAAGGATTCGGTTTGAGCCACTTTGCAAGGGTAAATGAATATACTTGCAAATATTGTCTCTTTCTGCAATTGTCTCTATGAGCTTGTCGCTCATATCTTGGGGATGCGATGTAATGAATCTAATTCTCATTTGTGGAACACTTTTCGAGCATTCAAGCAAAAGGTCTGCGAAATCCGAATTGGTAATAGGACATTTGTAACTATTTACATTCTGGCCTAAAAGAGTTACTTCTTTAATACCTTCATCCCATAGTTTTTTTACTTCGTCCACAACGTTCTGAAGCTTTCGGGACCTTTCCCTTCCACGTGTATATGGAACAACGCAGAAGGAACAAAATTTATCGCAACCACGCATGATAGAAATCCAAGCCGAAATTCCTTCTTTTCGCAAAGGTTCAATGTCATCGTAAGTTTCAACGCGGGAAAGTTTTACTGCAATACCCTTTTCCCCAGCAAATGCTTTTTGAATTAAATCAGGAACTTTTCTATACTCGTCTGGTCCTACAGCAATATCAACTATTGAGTTGCTTTCGATGATCTTGTTGCGAAGCCTTTCTGCCATGCATCCAAGAACCCCAACAACTATTTGGTGTTCGTTATCCTTAAACTTTTTTAATTGTTTAAGCTTATCATGAATTTTTCTTTCAGCATTCTCTCTAACAGAACAGGTGTTCAAAAGAATTACGTTTGCTTTTTTAGGAGAGTCCACCAGATTGTAACCAGCGTTGGTTACAATTCGCGATACTATTTCAGTATCACTAATGTTCATCTGGCAGCCATAAGTTTCGATATATACAGAGAAATTGTTTTCCATAAAAAGTTTATGTTTAACGAAATACAAAATTAGTCAAATTTATTTTTTCCATCAGATGAATTTGAGTGAATGGGAATTTCTAAATGAAATTTGTTAACAGAATATTAACACTTCTTTTATTAAATCCTTATTTGGACAGTGGAATTTTGCATGTTATGTATTTTTAATTTCATTTGAAAATGTTTAGATTAATAATTGTTCTTATTTTATTCTTTTCAATTGATGTTTACTCAAATGAAGCAACTTTAGTTTTACAAGGACGTGTTTTCGATGGCGAAACCAACGAACCTTTGGCTGGGGCAACTGTCCAAATAGTTGAAATTGCGAAGGGTACATTTACAGATACCAAAGGGAGATTCCGTATTGCAAATGTTAAGCCATCGAAATACTCATTAAAAATAAGTTACATTGGTTACCAAACTAAAGTTATTAACAATTTAGAAGCCGATAAGGAAAGTAATATTACCATTCATCTGTATCCTGAAATAAAAGCCACCCAAGAAGTTACAGTCGAAGCTACTAGAGTTATGGATAACGAATCTGCTATACTCACCTCCAAAAGAAATTCTGTAAATCTGATGGATGGAATTTCAATTGCAGAAATCAAACGGTTGCCAGACAAAAGTTTGACTTCTGCTTTGAAAAAAGTTTCTGGGGTTTCAATGTTCAATGACTTTATATTAGTTCGTGGTGTAGGCGAACGCTATAATAATGCAACATTAAATGGAATTTCTTTACCCTCTACCGAGTCTGACAAAAGGGCCTTTTCGTTTGATTTGTACCCTGGTGATTTTGTAGAAAATGTTAGCTTGGTAAAATCCTTCACTCCTGATCTCCCTGGAACTTTTGCAGGTGGTTTAATTCAACTGAATACAGTGGATTTTCCTTCGTCCAAGTCTTTTAAAATTAGTGTAGGCTCCAAAAGTAATTCTATTTCCACATTTCAAAAGAATGCTTTTTGGGAGTATGAAGGTGGAAAATATGATTGGCTTGGAATTGATGATGGGACAAGACAACTTCCAACTAACTTTCCAAAAAATAGAAGACAATTTAATGACTTGTTGAATTCGGCTGGCAATCCTTTCGATACCTCAAATGCTTTAAAGAAATACGAGGAAATTGCTCGGTCTTTTAATTCCAAAACGATGAAAACAAAAAATTCTACAATAACTCCAGTTAACAATAAGAACTTTAATTTGCAATTTTCAAATACCTTCGAGCTTGACGAGTATTTGTTAGGAATCACAGCAAACGGTTTGTATTCTACCGAGTCAAGCATTAACTCATTGGAAAAGAATAGATATCTTTCTAATTTTGATACCCTATACAGTTCCACTGGGGGGAAATCCACAATCAGTACTAATGTTGGGGGATTACTAAATATTTCTCTTAAAACACCAGGTAACCAAATTTTCTCTTTTAAAACTTCATTGATTAATAATTCCGATGATGATGTTCTTAGAATTGAGGGTTCGGATATTGGTTACCAAATGCTTGAGTTCAAAAATATTAGCATGCACTATACTCAGAAAACCCTATTCAATACAACCATTCAAGGAAATAATTTGATTGTCCCAATAAACTTAAAATTTGATTGGAGTTTGGGTTATTCAAAGCTAAATCGTTCGGAACCTGATTATCGTCGGTTTAGATTTTCAAGACAACTTTCCGATGCTGAAGCAGACCCAAATACACCTTTTATGCTTGAAATTTTAGCTAACCAACAAGGTGATGGGACAAGGGCCGGGAGATTTTATTCTAACATGAACGAAGAGAACTTAGTCTTTAACTTTAACTTCGAAAGAATTTATGATAAATTGAGGGTGAAGACCGGTGGACTTTTCGAAAGTAAGAAGAGAAATTTTAATGCTCGCTCAATTACCATTACTTTGTCACCCCGGGCGAGCGAAAATATTTATAAATTATTAGGCAGTTACGATAATTTAGATAAATTGTTCGCCCCTGAAAATTTTGTATTCGGAGATGGCTTAAGAATCGGCGAGGACTCCAAACTTAGTGATTCTTACAATTCCAATGAAATAAATCTAGCTGGTTATTTGATGTTTGATTATAGATTCAGCTTATTTGACCTTCCAATAAGGCTTGTAACTGGATTGCGTTTGGAAAACAACGTTATCAAGTTATCTAGTTACAATATTAACGATCAGCCGGTGAATGTCAATTATCCAACACTTGATTTCTTACCTGCATTCAACATTATTGCAATGCCTACAAATAATTCAAATATTAGATTTACCGCATCACGGACGCTTGCCCGCCCATCTTTTCGCGAATTTGCTCCATTTGCATTCTATGATTATTATGAGATGTCTCTTATTCAAGGGAATCCAAATTTAAAGAGAGCAAATATTACTAATCTTGATTTAAGGTATGAATATTTTCCAGCTCACAATGAGTTGTACTCCATCGGTTTGTTTTACAAATCTTTTGAAAATGCAATTGAGGAAACGATTTTTCCCCAGCAAAGTGAGCTAACTCGCACATTTGCCAATGCAAATGGTCTTGCAAAAAATCTTGGGGTTGAAGTTGAATTTCGAAAAGGCCTTGGGTTTATTTGGAGTAGCTTAGATAATTTCTCTTTTATGACTAACCTTGCTCTAATTAGTTCCTCAATAGAAGTTAACCAAGGTGGCGTTGGTACCGAAGATAAAAGACCAATGTGGGGGCAGTCTCCATATACTTTTAACTTAGGTTTGTTCTACCAAAACCAAAATTCTGGAACGCTAGTTTCTTTAACCTACAACACTTACGGAAGACGCATTGTTCAAGTTTCCCAAATTGGTGTATACCAAACTGATGATCCCCACATTTACGAATTACCGCAAAATTATCTTGATTTGCTTATAGGACAAAAATTAGGAATGCTTGAATTAAGATTAGGAATGAAGAATCTTTTAAATGCGAAGACAATATTAAAACAAAATGGCAAAACTTGGTCAGTCAATAGATTTGGTACAACAGTATCATTCTCGATTTCATACACTTTATTTTAATTAATTATTTAATGAAAATTCCTCTTTTGTTTCACAATAAAGGGTTAATATGAACTATTTAACTAATCTTTTTTTAAGTGTATTAGTTTGCTTCTTTCTTGTAGCTGAAGCAAGTTCTCAACCGACACAGGTTCGACTTATTTATCCAAGAGGTGGCGAAAAGTTCCGAGCAGGTAGGTCAGTTGACATCATTTGGGACACAACGGGTACCTTTCGATCTCGCTTCGCGTTTCAATTTGGAACCTCCACAACAGGACCCTGGACAACAATTTCAGGTCTTGCCAATGTTCTTGATAGTGGTAGAACAAGAGGTAGGGTTGATGGTGGCTGGAGGGTACCAGCAATTCGAACGCAAACAGGTTACATTAGAATGGTTTTGTTAAATGCTGATGGTTCTCTCAATGAAAATGTTACGGATATCAATGATTCACCTTTCGAAATTGAACAGCCTGACCCTGTAAAACCTGATTCCGTTCTAAAGGTTCCTATAACATCTAGGGTTAAACTTACATCCAAGAAAATTTATGCTCTCGATGGTTATGTATTTGTGGATTCTTTAGGAGTGCTCGAGATTGAACCTGGTACAGTCATTATTGGTGATACGGTGGGGCAAAACTCGGCTCTATGTATCAACAGAGGTGGTAAAATTTTTGCTCTTGGAACTAGAGAAAAACCTATTGTTTTCACTAGTTCAGCATTACCTGGACAAAGAAGAGCTGGTGATTGGGGTGGAGTTTTAATTTGCGGTTTAGCAAGCACAAACCATCCCGGAGGCGAGGCTGCACTTGAAGGTGGAATTGCAGATGCTAACAGAGTTCGTGGTTGGTTTGGTGGTCGGACCAACCCAAATAATGATGATAACAGTGGTGTCTTAAGCTACGTAAGAATTGAATTCGCTGGGATAGCTGCGGCTCCCAATCAAGAACTTAATAGTTTAACACTTGGTGGAGTGGGAAGAGGAACAACAATTGACCACATAATGGTTTCCTATGCAAATGATGATTCTTTTGAATGGTTTGGTGGAACCGTTGATGCCAAATATCTTATTGCTTATAACGGAATGGATGACGATTTTGACGGTGACAATGGTTTTAGCGGTAGAGTTCAATTTGGTTTGTCAATAAGGGCACCAGAAATAGCAGATGTTTCAACAAGCCATGCTTTTGAGTTCGACAATGATGCACAAGGAACTTACAATTTGCCTCTTACCCAAGCCATTTTCTCTAATATTACTGTAATTGGCCCCATGAAAGATACAAGTTGGACTACTGGGACTGGCCCGAATAAGTATAACTCGCGTTATAGTACAATGGTTCAAATAAGAAGAAATTCTCGGTTGTCTATATTAAACTCGGTGATGATTGGCTGGCCAAAAGGTTTGGAAATATTATCTTCGGGTTCTCAAAGGGCTGCATCTAACGATTCGATAGTATTACGTAATAACTTTTTCTATGGAATTAAACCCCCATTGTTTTATGTTGATGGTACAACTCCTCTAATACCAAGCGATTGGCTGCAAAATCCAAATTTCAACAATGTCGTCGATCTTTCTTCCCCTTATAAATCCGATATGATAGATCCATTTGCTGAAACTGGGCTTATTAATCCAGTTCCAAAAAGTAATGCAGCATACTTAAATTCCGCCTCTTTCCAAGATGTAGGTGTTGTAAAAATGAGTGATCCTTTCTTCCAAAAAGTACCTTATTGTGGTGCTTTTTCAACAAATCTTATTGAACGTTGGGACTTACCATGGGCTGAATATGATCCTACTAATGCAGTTTACGCTCCTTCGTCTGTCATTGAAACTACAATCACTGGTTGGGACTTGAAAGTTCTTCCCAACCCTTCTAATGGATTACTTAGGGTAATTTTTAAATCCGAAGGTCGTACATTTTCAGCTAGAATATTCGATTTGCTGGGTAACCAAATATTTAACTTCATTGAAACTAATCTAAATAATTCTTATTATGAACTTCCCATTGATTTGTCTGGATTTTCCGATGGAGTTTATTACATTCAACTTAATATAGACGGCAAATCAATTATAGAAAAGATAATTCTTAAGAAGTAATTGAGTCAAAAAATAAAATTTAATGCAAGGCTATCTTTTTTGGATAGCCTTGCCTTTTCAACCAATACCGAAATATTTTTTAAACTTTTCCAGTTTACTGATAATTTGAAAAAGTTTGCTATTGTAAACAGCCTCCTTATTAAAAATCGAAAAAGCATATTCCCTCGCTTTTGATATAGTTTCGCCATCAGTTGCTAAATTGATATATTTAAATGGAGGCAGACCTGATTGCTGTACTCCGAGAATATCTCCTGGACCTCTTAATTTTAAGTCTATTTCTGCTATCTTGAAACCGTCGTTAGTTTGTTCCATTGCTTTCAACCGAGCAAATGCAGATTTTTCATCAATGCTTTGAAATAAGTTCTCGCTGTTTTTAAAGAGGAATTTCTTGCTTGTAACAAGAAAACAATAAGAATTGGCAGTCCCTCGACCAACTCTTCCCCGTAGTTGGTGCAATTGAGATAAACCAAATCTTTCGGAGTTTTCTATTACCATAACTGTAGCATTTGGAACATCTATTCCAACCTCGATAACTGTAGTAGCGACAAGAATATTGTATTTTTTTTCCTTGAAATTTCTCATTACAATTTCTTTTTCCTCAGCTTTCATCCTACCATGTAAAAGCCCGCAAGCAAAGTTTGGAAAGATTTTGTTTTGAAGTAGTTCCCAATGTTCAGTAGCAGATTTTACTTCTAGCTTCTCAGACTTATCAACTAATGGATAAACAAAGTAAGCCTGAAAACCTTTTTGGAGTTGTTCGCGAATAAAATCAAACATTTTATGTAAGTCTTCTTCGAAAACAATTTTTGTAATAACTGGTTTCCTTCCTTTTGGAAGTTCCTTAATAACAGAGACGTCTAGATCTCCGTAAAGTGTCATTGCCAAAGTTCTAGGTATTGGAGTTGCAGACATTACTAGAAAATGAGGTACTTGGTTGTTAGGTAGCGATTTTCCAGCAATCTCGCGCAGTTTGCTTCTCTGAGCGACACCAAATCGATGTTGTTCGTCAATTATAATTAGTCCAAGTTTGTTGAATTCAATAGTTCCTTCGAAAAGAGCGTGAGTTCCAACCACAACATCTACATTTCCCAATTTAATATTTTCCGAGATAATCTTTCTTTCTTTTGCTTTTTGACTTCCAACAACCAATTCTACATTAATTTTTAGTTCCTGAACCAAGTTTAAAATATTCAAATAATGTTGTTCTGCAAGAATTTCGGTCGGTGCCATTATTGCCGATTGAAAGCCATTGATTTTAGCCATAAGCATGGCAAATAAGGCAACTATTGTTTTGCCAGAACCTACATCACCTTGCAATAGCCTATTCATTGGTCTTTCGCGCTGCAAATCGGACAAAATTTGGAAGACAACTTTTTTCTGGTCACCTGTTAATTCAAATGGTAATTCTTTTACAAAATCCGACAAAAATCCATTGACCTTTAAAAATTTTGGGGAAAAGGAAATTTCTTGGGTTTTCTTTCGGTAATGTGCTAATAATATTTCGAATACAAAAGCTTCCTCGAATTTAAATTTTTCCTTTAGTGATTCAACTTCTCGAATTTCTTTTGGGAAATGTATGTTTTTTAAAGAGTAATGAATGTCTTTGAATTTTAGTTCTTGTAGAATGTTTTGAGGCAAAAATTCATCTATCTTTTGCAGTGTAGTTTGCAATGTGCCTTTGATTATTTTTCTTAAAACCTTGTTGTTTATTTTAGCAGAAGCAAAAGCAGAATTTAGCGGATAAATTGGTAAGGTTTCCCCTTTTTGAAACTCTAGCTCTTCCAATCTATCTAATTTTTCTATTTCTGGATGGTGGAAAGTAATTTCATTTTGGTAATCTATTTCTGGGGTTCCATAAACCACGTAATATTGACCAGTTTCGAAGATTTTTTCAAAGTATTCTGGGTATTTCCAAAATATTAAGTTGGCGTTGTCACCATTGTAATCTTTAACACTAACAACCAGATATTTTTTATACCCTTTCGAGGTCTTTAATTTTTTGTTGACTACCTTGCAAAGCAAAGTTATTTCTTCTTTGAAATCTTGTTCCCCTAAGTCTTCAATGAAAAAATTGTCTTTCAATAACTTAGCATAGATTTGCTTAATTGTAAGTATTGATGTTCGGTTGATGTAACTTCTTGGGAAATAATATAAAAGGTCGACATCTGAATAAATTTCTATTTTATGAAAGGCTTTTGCTCTTGCAGGTCCAACGCCTTTTATGTACTGAATCGGTGTTGGTTCCCCTTTTAAATAGTAAAACATTAAATTTCTATTTGTATTCTTTGAACATCCAAAATCTTTGCGTTTCCAATAAGATATACTTCTTTAATAATATTTTCAATGTCGTGGGAAATTGCAACTTCCAGCTCTTCTTTACTTGGAGGAACTATAGTGTATTTGGATTGTTTTTTATTTTTCAAAAATAAGGAAATAGAAGTTGATATTGCTCCAGTGCCACAGGCACCAGTTTCTCTTTCAACACCTCTTTCGAAAGTTCGTATGTAAACCTTGTTTTGTTCTAAGATGAAGACATTAACATTTACTCCTTCGGGTTGAAAGTCCTGGTGGTATCTAATCTTGGGTGCAAACTTTTCCAAAGGAAAATTGAAAAAGTCATATTTCGAAGATAATTTTAGTTGGTCAAATTCCATAACAAAGTGCGGTGAATTGATATTTACGTAGTCTCCAATAATTAGCTCTCCGTCGACTGATAAACTTTTGTTTTGGTGCACTGATTGAGGAGGGGGAAACTTAATTTTTATTAAATTATTTTTAAAAAAAGCAGAATAATTTGCGTCCCAGACATTAAACAAGATAGTTTCTTTTGCTTTTGTGATGATTTTTTTTTCAACGGCATAGAAAACAGCACATCGTCCACCATTACCACACATCATTCCAAAGGATCCATCGGGATTAAAATATTTTAATTTAAAATCAACGGTATTTGTGCTATCTTTCTCAATGACAAGTAATCCTTCTGTTCTTCTAAATTGTTTTTTACTCTCGCAGATTACCTTAGCGAATTTTTGAAAAAAATCTTCGGAAAGATTGTAATGAGTATTGTCGACAACTGAGAAAATATTTCCAGCACCAGACATTATTGTAACTTCAATTTCCATTTTTTATTTCTAAATAACATGAAATTAACGTTTCTGATAATTCATCGTGAATTAAGCCGTTTGTAGCGAGGATATTATTGTCTGTAATCCAGTATGGGTCTTTGTTGTATTGGCTTACAACACCACCAGCTTCTTGGATTAAAAGAACACCTGCAGCAACATCCCAAGGATTTAAGTTGATTTCCCAAAATCCGTCGAACCTACCCGCAGCAACATAAGCTAGGTCGAGTGCCGCTGAACCTAACCTTCGGACTGGTATACCTCTTTTCAACATTTGTACAAATTGATCAACACAGTGACCAGGATTAGTGTTAATATTATAAGGAAAACCCGTAACAAGAAAAGACGAATCTAAATTGTCGCAATTAGAAACAGTTAGTTTCGAAGAATTTAAAAATGAACCTTTACCTTTTTCTGCAACAAAAAGTTCGTTGAGTACGGGATTGTAAATAACTCCACAAATTATTTCTTTTTGTCTGATTAATGCTATTGAGACACTGAATATAGGTAAGTTGCGTGCATAATTTACAGTTCCGTCTAAAGGATCGATAACCCACATAAATTCATTTTTGCTTCCGTTTGCAGTTATTCCGCTTTCTTCTGCAAGGAATGAAAATTCTGGAAAATGTTTTCTTAAACTATTAATTATGTATTCTTCTGAACGTTTATCATATTCAGTTACAAGGTTATTTTTGCCTTCTTTGTTGGAAATTTCGAAAGTCGTCCCAAAACCTTCCAGCAGAATTGCGCCGGCAGATCTTGCTACTTCAGATGCAACTTTAGTGTATTCTTCAAACATTGTAAAATATTATTTTAAAACAAATGTGACGAATAATTCGTTTTTTTCTTTAATTTTTCTTATTTTCGTTATTACGAAAGGAGCTAAAATTCGAAAAGGATTGCTCAAAAGAAGATAAGGTAAAACAAGAAACATCTCTAAAAAGCAAGGTTTTAGTTTTAAATCAAAGTTACGAACCAATAAGCATTTGTTCCGCAAAAAAAGCCGTCCTGCTAATTTTACTTACTAAAGCTGAACTTGTGGCAAGAAAGGATGGTTTGTTGGTTCATTCTGTTTCTAAGAAATTGCCTCTTCCAAGTATAATTCGCTTGTCTAAATACATTAGAATTCCCTACAAGAAAATAGAACTCTCGAGAAAAAATATTCTTCGCCGCGATGGTTACCGTTGTCAATATTGTGGGACAACAGCTGGGAACCTCACAGTTGACCATATTGTTCCAAAGTCGAGGGGTGGTAACGATTCTTGGGAAAATCTTGTTACTGCTTGTGTTTCTTGCAATAATAAGAAAGGTAATCGAACTCCCGATGAAGCTGGTATGAAATTAATTGCAAAACCTCGAAAACCGAATCATATTATTTTTATAAAGAACTTCGTTGGCTCTTTAATTGATAATCAATGGAAGCCTTATCTTTTTGTCGATTAGGACTCGTATTTCGGTACCATTGGAATTAACTTTCCAATTAAGTAGAATGCCAGAACAAAGAAGCCAAAGCTACCCAAGGTCAAAGATAAGTCCACAATTGTTGGTGCATAGGTGTATGTCTTACCAGTGATTAAATCTGAGGACAAGATGGGAATTATCAAAAGGTACCTTTCGAACCACATACCAAAAAGTGCACTTAGCGAGACAAGAACTTGAGCTGTTTTGCTTACCAAGATTCTTTTGGACCAAAATAATTGTGGTAGAATAAAGGTTAGGCAGACAGTTATCAAAAACATCACCAAATACTCATTCTGGAAACGCAAATTATATACAAATATCTCCTTAGGGTTTTGACCGTAAAATGAAAAGAAGTATTCGACGAGATAGAAATAATAAAGAATTAAGGAAAAAGAAAGAAGTAATTTTGCGAGTTTTTGTCTTACTTCCGTCGAGATTTGATCGCCGAAAGAACTTATTGAGTTTAAAATTGTGGTGCAAAGCAAGACCAAAGCGATACCAGAATAAATTGCACCAATTACGAAAAAGACTGGAAGCATTGTAGAATGCCATTGTGGGAGAAATGCAACAGAAAAATCATAAGCTACAATTGAATGAACAGAAACTACCACAAAAGTTAGCACACCGGCTAGTAAATGATAAGTCCACCAGTATTCTTTCCAATTATTTTCCGATCCCGTCCAAATACTTAAAAAAAATAATTTAAAGTTTATCCCAAGCAGTTTCTTTTTGCTGAACTTAAAATGCTTGTGGTCCGGTAGTATTCCTAAAAACCAAAAGAAAAAACTTAGAAAAGCGTAGGAAATAACCGCGATTACATCCCAAATGAGAGGTGATTTAAAATTAGCCCAAGTTGTAGTTTCATTTGGGATTGGGAGCATCCAATAAAAAAACCATTGTCTTCCTAAGTGAATAAATGGGAAAGAAGCTGCTAAGGCAATACAAATTAATGTAATCGTTTCTGCAATTCTGTGTATCGAAGAGCGCCAATCTTGTCTTAATAAGTATAATATTGCTGAAATAAGCGTGCCAGCATGCGAGTTGCCTATCCAAAAAACAAAGTTTACTATTTCAATACCCCAAACAGTTTCGTTTGTAATTCCCCAGCTTTCTAACCCAAAAAAAAGAGTGTAAAGAAAACCACATAAACCAAACAAAAAAAAGAAAATAGAAATGACTAAAATAGTTGTTCTAAGATTGCTTTTGTTCATAATTGCTCATTTTGTAAAAAACATTGGGCTGAGTGTTGAAAATTGATAGTAGTGTAAACAAATTGTTTTCTGTTTTATTAATTAGTTTACTTTTTCCTCCGAAACTAATAGCCCCGGCGGGGCAAGCTTCTTGGCAGGCCGTCGTTACTTCGAATTGATTTTCATTTCCATGCAATTTTGATTTTAATTTTTTAAAATTAATTCTTTGAACGCAAAAAGTGCATTTTTCCGAGATACCTCTACTTCGGACAGTAACAAAAGGGTTCATCATCTCTGGTACATAATTCAAATGAACTTTTTCTGGGGAAACGAAATTGAATTTTCTGATTTTGTAAGGGCAGTTCACCATACAAAATCGAGAGCCAATGCATCTGTTGTATGTCATTTCGTTTATCCCATCGATAGAATGGCTTGTTGCTCCAACTGGACAAACGCTTTCGCAAGGCGCATTTTCGCAATGTTGGCACATCAATGGAAAAAACAAAAATGTATTGTCTTCTCTTGTGATTCTTAGTACCTTTATCCAATAGAGGTCACGGTTCTTATTAACATTAGCCATTCCTACAATTGGAATGTTGTTTTCAATTTGGCAAGCCAGCATACATACATTGCACCCAATGCATTTGTCTATATCAACAATCATTGCCCATTGTAATTCTTTGTCAATGTAAAGATTTTGATAAAGTTGTTTTTTCTTCTGACTTTCAGTTACTTCAAGTAAAGTAAAGTTGTCCAGAGATGTTATTAATTCACTTTTTTGTATAGGTGATTTTCTTGAAATTTCTCTTAGAGTGGAATGTTTTGTATTAATGAAATAGCAATAGTCAAATTCAACTTGATGAAATTCAATTGTAGAGCATTCAATATTATAAAATCTATTTAAATAATCCATATTGTGATAGATATAGAAGTTACTTTGAATTTCATAGGGAGAGAATAAATGCTCGGAAAGATTTTGGGAATCAACAGTTTCTAAAATTTTTTCATCTTCGCCACGAAATCTGTTCAAGGAAATTTCATTTTGAGATAAAAAAAACGGATTATTCCAAGATTGCCCAGTAACCTGCTCTGGCAATTCATATAGATAAATGTTTTTAGAATATTCATTTGAATAAGCATCAAGGTGTGGTACGATTTTAGTATTTCTATTGATTAATTTAGGAAATGTTTGCTGTTCAATGGTTTGAATAACTTTATCAAAGTTAATTTTAAATAATGAGTGATATAAATTACTTTGCGATTTTTTGTTCGAAAATACACCGTTTTTCAAATTTTCTTCTAATTCCTTATTGTTTTTAGACCAGTTGTAGAATTTCAAGAGCTCAGTTTGATAGCTTCCATGCTTGTTTTCTTTTTTTAAATGATTTCTTAAATAAAAGAAAAAATCTAACTCAGATATTGAGTTTTTATTTATTTGCTCAACTATTTTTTGCTGGGCAAGAATTTTCCCGTCAATTTGTTTGAAATCAGACCAATATTCAAGGTATGTTTGCAATGGAAAAAACATTTTTGCTTTGTCGCTAAGTTCATTTTGAAACAAAGAAAATTGGATTATATTTTTAATTTGGTTACTGTTAATTAGATTTATAAGGTCTTTTTGCAGAGAATAATAAGGATTGTAATTAACGAAAATAGTCATTTCATAATTATCATAGGTTTTTGTGTATAAATTCATTTTCTGCAAATTTTGGTAGTAGTCCTCTAAGTCGATTATGAAATTTTTCTCTTTCGTTTTATCGACTAGAATTTTACAGACAAAATTTAAAAAATTTGTAAGAATGTGCATTTCAGTTGGGAAATAAGGATTGCACAAGAAGATTAAATCTCCTATATTGTTTTTTATTAATTGTTTTATATTTTCTGGTAAAACCACTATGTTATCTTTCTGATTTTTGTTCATTAAAAAGTGTGAAAAAGAATCCAATTGAGCCTGTTTTAAAATCAAATCCAGGATTGATTTAGCGTATTGGTATATTTTATCTTCGGTTGCTGATAATCTTAAAGTTGAATTTAAACCAGTTAAAGAAACTACATCTTCAAAAGTAATGAGTGTTTGCCGAGACTTATTAAAGTTCGGAAGTAAATATGGAGCAAATGGATCGTTTTGCAAAATGTCTCTTCCAAAATTAACAATCACTTTTTTATCAGATATATTTGGAATAATAGAAAATTTTTTATCGAACAATGCCAAATTTGCTTTTAATTCTTGGGTGAAATATTCGAAAATTGGAAATTCTATTACTTCGAAGTTAGAGTTTAAATGAATAATTTCATTTACTAAATGTTTCAAAAAAGGAGAGTGATTGTAAGTATATATAATAGCTATCTTTTGCTTTTTTGAAAGAATTTCATCGATTTTTTTGAAGAGAAGATCGAATGCAGTGTTAATGTCTTGATTTTTCTGATCAACTTTGGGCATTTTCTTTCGATGTTTGTCAAATAAAACGAATTTTGAAGCTAAAACGAAGGGTGGAACAACACCTTTAGTTATTTCCTCGTTTTTATTTCCCTTGATTCTTAAAGGTATCCCTTCATATGTTTCAACATTTATTGGTATTGGAAAAGCTAAATATGGGAAAGTAGTGGAATATTCGATAATGTTTTCGTATGTTGGAGAATGAACAGGTTTTACTTTATTTGGTAACCTAAAATCTGGTCTACCACAAGCAGCTCCGGTTAATAATGATGCAGAAATTAATTTAGTAAAATCTCTTCTATTCATATTAAAAATGACAAGTTGAACATTCAGTTGGTGCAGGTTTCATTTTTCTTGGCTGAACAAATGTGTAAATATTTAAACTACCATAGGTAGGTTTTCCATTCTTCTCGAAAATTTCAGGTTGATAAAAAATACCTGAAATTTCTCTCGGAGAAATTGTGTAAAGTTCAGGTTTTCGATGGCAATTAACGCACCAACCCATAGTTAAGTCTCGAACTTGATAAACACTATCCATTAGGTCCACGTAACCATGGCACGTAGCACAATCAATTCCGCTATTAATATGAGTGCTATGGCTAAATTTAACATAGTCTGGAAGGTCATAAATTTTCAAATAAACTAATGAAACAAGACTGTCGTAAGAATTGATTACACTTCTAAGCAGTTCACTTTCCGTTTTCAAAGCAATGTGACACATTAAACAATCTTTAGTACTAGGGAGGTTGGCTAAGCTATTGGTCTCGGCTTTGTAATGACATGAAAGGCATGTAATATTATATTTTGAGTGCATTTTGTGAGAAAAAGAATGGTTTTGCTTTGCAGTTAAATTTTTTCCACTCCTTAGAAAATTAATTAGTAAATAACAATTTGCAACTAAAAGAATTGCAATAAAAAGATAGATACTAAATTTTTTCTTTTTATTATGCATAAAGTCAAAAATAAGATACATTGTAAAAATAATAGCAAAAATATTAGGGATTGTTCAAATTTGTTGCACAAATAAAGATTTGGAAGAATTAGTCCACTTTCATGTTAACTTTTAGAAAGTGAAAAATAATCTTTATAAATTTTAAATATTATTTTGAAATTATCGTTTCTTTTTCTTCTTTAAATGGTTAGGGTATATGGAAGAATTGGACAAAATGGTTCAAGAACTTGAATTTGTAGCGGAAATCAAACAACTCTTAGACATTATTATCAATTCTCTTTATACCCACCCAGAAATTTTTATTCGTGAACTTGTATCAAATGCCTCCGATGCCCTTCATAAAATTCGTTTTAAAAGATTAACTGAACCAAACATTTTAAATCCTGAAGCGGAATTAAGGATTGATATTACGGTTGATCCAGATCGCAGAACTTTTAAAATTGAAGACACCGGTATTGGAATGACTAAAGAAGAAGTAATAAGCCAAATTGGAACTATCGCACATTCTGGAACTGCTAACTTTTTGAAAAATTTAAAGAAGGACGGCGAGAATTTTGACATTAATTTGATTGGTAAATTTGGGGTAGGCTTTTATTCTGTGTTTATTGTTACCGATGAAGTTATTCTTGAGACTCGTTCCTATGTTCCTGATTCTGTGGGTGTTAGATGGAAATCCAATGGACGAGAGAAATACTATATTGAAGAAATCGAGCGACCGCAAAGAGGCACCTATGTTTATTTCACTTTAAAAGATGAGTATAAAGAATTCTCAAATCCGGAAAAGGTTAAAGAGGTAATCAAAAAGTATTCAAATTTCGTCGATTTTCCGATTTATGTAAATAATGAAAAAGTTAATACTGTCGATGCTATTTGGAGAAAAAAGCAAAATGAGGTAACCCAAGAAGAAATTGAAGAATTTTATAAGTTTTTAACTAACGACCAAAATCCACCTCTAACTTATTTACATTTATCAATTGAAGGAAATGTTAATTTTAACTCATTGTTGTTCATACCAGAGACTCCAACCCCATATTATTGGCGAGAATTTTTCGATAAAACAATTAGTCTTTACTCAAACAAAATTTTTATACAAGACGATAATCCCCACATACTACCGGAATATTTAAGATTCGTGCGAGGAGTTCTCGATACTGATGACTTTCCTTTAAACGTCTCAAGGGAAACAATTCAAAGTAGCCCGATTATTTCTAAAATTAAACAAATACTTACCACTAAATTGCTAAAACATTTAGAAGAATTATCAGAAAACAGCAAAGAAAAATATTCAAAATTCATTCGGAACTATGGTCAGATTTTGAAAGGGGGTATTACAATTGATAGTCAAAATAAAGACAGAATAATTAATTTACTTCGCTATCAGAGTACTCTTCTGGAAGAAAACGAATATATTTCATTCAAAGAGTACATTTCTAGAATGAGAGAGGACCAGAAGGCTATTTATTACGTAATGGCAGACTCCAGGTACTCTTTGAATAGAAATCCTAATCTTGAATTTTTTAATAAAAATAATTTAGAAGTTTTAATAATGACAGACCCTATTGATGCTTTTATAATACCTATAATTGGTGAGTACGAAAGCAAACCGCTTAAATCTATAGACAAAATAGATGTCGAAATAACAAAAGATTACACTAAAGAAGATTCATTGCCACAAGAAATCTCGAACAAACTTTTCGAACGGATGAAAAAGGTACTAGGAGACCGTGTTTTAAATGTACTTGAATCTAAGCGATTAGTTGAGTCCCCAGTGACTTTGGTTGCTCCATATTTCGGGCACGATCCACAAGCGGAGAAAATATACAAAATCTTAGATAAAAATTATCAAAAGTCAAAAAAAATCTTAGAGGTAAATACTTCGCATCCATTAATTAAAAATCTTGCACAATTAATTTTGAACAATGAGGAAAGCAAAACGGCAGACAGAATTATTGAACAGTTGTATTTTCAAACCTTAGTTCTCGAAGGTGAAATAGATGAACCCATGGAATTTGTCAAAAAATTAAATGAGGTTATTCAGGAATTTCTGGAAGTAATTTCAAAAAAAGGTAGTTAAAAATATTTTTAATCTTTTTCGTTAATTAATAATAAGTTTAATGAATTTTAATAGACAATTGAAATAAAGGAAAGATATGCGTTTATCGGAGTTTAGCTTTACTATTCCAAAAAGCCAGATTGCAAAATTCCCAGCCGACCCAAGAGATTCCTCAAAGTTGCTTGTTATTAACCGAGAAACTGGGGAAATCGAGGACCGTGTTTTTTCCAACATAGTAGATTACTTCGAAAAAGGGGATTGTCTTGTTGTAAACGAGACGATGGTTTTTCCCGCTCGCTTGTATGGTCGAAAAGAAAAGACTAATGCAAAAATTGAAGTCCTATTATTACGGGAGTTAAGGGCAGAAGAGCGTTTGTGGGATGCTCTTGTGGAACCTGCAAGGAAAGTTCGCATTGGAAATAAGATATTCTTTAATGAAAGTAATTTTTATGCCGAGGTTATGGACAATACTACTTCTCGCGGTAGAACATTGCGTTTAAGTTACGAGGGTGACATCTACAAAATACTCGATAGGATAGGCGAGATGCCTTTGCCAAATTATATCAAAAGGGAGTATACTCCCTTGGATAAGCAAAATTATCAAACGATTTTTGCAAATCCTAGTTTCAATACTTCGATTGCACCACCATCGGCTAGTTTACATTTTACAAAAGAACTTTTGGAAAATTTAAAGAAAAAGGGCGTAAAAATTGCAAAGGTTGTTGTTACACTTGGTCTTGGCGCTTATGAAAAGATCGAAGTCGAGGATTTGACAAAACATAGAATGTATAGCGAATACTTTATTATTCCAATCGAATCTGCTGAAACAATTAATAAGTCATTACGAATGCGTAAGAAAGTCTTTGCCGCTGGGTCAAGCGTTGCTCGAGCTTTGGAATCTTCTGTTCTTATTTCAGGAACAGTAAAGCCCAACAAAGATTGGACAGATAAGTTTATTTATCCACCCTATGATTTTAAAATAATTTCGGCATTAATAACGAATTACCACGAATCTGATTCTCCATCGACATATTTAACTATGGCTTTTGCAGGTAAAGATAATTATTTGAAAGCAATAAAACACGCTTTAAAAAATGATTATCGCTTCCTTGTCTACGGCGATGCAATGTTGATCATTTGAAATAAAACATATAGTTATACTAGTTATGATGATTAAATTTAGGTGTCTTGATTATTATTTACCTGAGCAGCTTCTCATTCTTGTTTTAAAAATAGACATAGCATAAATTATTGCATTTTTCAAACTCGTATAGTCTGCAGTGTTTTTTCCTGCTATATCAAATGCAGTCCCATGGTCGGGTGATGTTCGAACGATTGGCAAATTTGCTGTAAAGTTTACACCCCTGCTTTTCGAAAGTATTTTGAAGGGAATTAAACCTTGGTCATGATAAAGTGAAATTATTCCATCGAATTTCTTATGAAGGTTAAAAGAAAAAAAACTATCGGCTGGAAATGGTCCTTCGATACTAAGTCTATCATTTTTTAAAGAATTAATTAATGGCTTGATTTTTTCTGTTTCCTCTGTTCCCATTAAGCCGTTTTCACCCGCATGTGGATTAAGACCTAAAATTGCTATTTTCGGATTTTTTATATCGAAATCACCTATTAAACTTGACCTAAATACTTTGACTTCATTTGGCAAATTTAGACTAAGTATAGCTTTTGGTACTACACATAATGGGATATGAGTTGTGAGCAAGCAAATTCTGAATTGTTTATGAACAAAAGTCATTAAGGGGTTAGTGGAATTAAAAAAATTTGCAATAAACTCAGTGTGACCAATAAACCCAGGTAAATTCATTTGAATTGCATCTTTGCAAATCGGCAAGGTAACCAAGCAGTCAATTCGGTTGTTTGAGAAAGCTTTCAGTGCTGCTTCGATTGATAGTAAAGATAGTTTTCCAGTCTCTTTGGATACTTGTCCAAATTGAATTTGGGTTTCGTAATCAATTTCATCAAGTTGAATTTGGTTAGAGGTAATTAGTAAATTAAGATTGTTTAAAAGATTCTTGCCACCCTTTAACTTCGAAAGGTATTCATTTTGCACTTCTTTATTAGAAAAAATAACAAGATTGCATTTTTTACTAATTTTTTTAAATGTATTGGAACATAAAAACTTAGCAAGAATTTCCAATCCAATACCATTAACATCCCCAATTGTAACTCCAATGTTTATCTTTCTTTTCATAATTTTGTGTTTATATTCAGTTATAACATGGCAAACACAAAACTAACAATATATTTCATTCTTTTCACTTTTTTATTTATCTCTTGTGAAGAAAATCTACAAAATAACCCAACTCTTGGAATTGATACCGCATCGACTAATATTGCTTTGGTTATATGCGAGGGTTTGTGGGGCTACGATAATTCTACAGTCAGTAAGATTAATCTGAACACCTTGGGGGTACAAAATAACTTTACATCCCTTGCAAACACAAATTTCAAAATCGGTGATATTGGAAATGATTTATTAATTAAAGGAGATACTTTTTTTGTTGTGGTTACTACTACTAAAGCATTGGAATATTTTGATATTAAAACGGGAAAATTACTGGGGTATATTACGTTTGACAATAATTCAGCTCCAAGGCACATTGCTCAAATTAATAATAACCTTTTTGCCATCACCGACTTGTATCGTGACTGTGTTTATATTGTTAATTTACAAACCCAAAGTGTCGAACATACGATTTCAGTTGGCCCCTCCCCTGAGTTTGTGGAGTATTATAATGGCAAATTATATGTTACAAATTCTGGTTATGGTGATTATCGTTCAAAAGAGCCAAAAGCGAACACTCTATCAGTAATTGATGTATTGACTTGGAAAGAGATTCAGAACCTACCATTGCCACCTAATCCAATAGAATTGGTAATTGATTACAAAAGAAACAAACTGTTTGTTTCTTACAATCACCTACCTTCGCTAAAGGATTCCATGGGTGGAATTATTATGCTTGAATTAACATCCTTAGAAAGATTAAAGGAATGGAAAGTTCAATGTAGGAGCCTTTTCCTTGACGAAAACACAGGGGATTTATATTTTGCAACTTACAAAGGTATTCAAAAATTAAGTGCAGTAAGTGGTTTAATTGAAGAAGTTGTTACAAATTCAAAGCCAAACGAGATTTGGTATTCTGTTGCTTATGATACAAAAAATGATTTGCTGTTTGTTGGTAATGCAAAAAATTATACTGTAGAAGGCCAAGTTATTGTTTTTGAAATAATTAATACAAAATATATTCCAAAAAAGGTTATTCCAGTCGGTGTTAATCCTTCGCAAATTTCAATTAAATATTAACAACAATTTCAATACAAACAAATACATAAGCTGAAATTAAACGTTGGTTTTCAAGGTCACTTTGTTATTTTGCTATTTAATTGAGGTCGTTATGCTTAAGCAATTAATATTTGCTTTTTTTACATTTTTTGCGTTTGGCTTCTTATTCAATAATTTATACAAATTGTATAAAATATTTAAGTATAGTAAAAAAGAGAGAAAAACAGATAGATTTTTTTTAAGATTTAAAAATGTTCTTAAGATTGCTTTATTTCAAAGTAAAATCCTTAGAGAACCCTTTGCTGGGTTTGTTCACTTATTAATTTTCTGGGGTTTTTTGGCATTGTTATTTTCTGCAGCCGAAGCTGTTTTCCAAGGTTTTTATAGCAGTTTTTCTTGGTCTTGTTTAGGACCCTTTTATTCTATTATTTCGGTTACAACAGACTTTTTTTGCATTTTTGTTATAATTGCTGTTCTTTTGGCTTTTGCTCGGAGATTTATATTTCGCGTAAGAAGGCTGCAAGGAGATAAGCCTGAAACTATAGACGCCATCGTTGTTCTTGGATCAATTTTTATTATTGTATCTTCACTAATTTTTCAGTACGCAACAAAAATTTCTTTATATGGAAATGAACCGTATTCATTTCAGCCATTTGCTTCTGCCTTAAGTGTTTTTCTTCCTATTGGAAATTCCAAATTTTTGTACGAATTCTTTTGGTGGATACACATTTTGATGATTTATTTCTTCATGAATTATCTTTATTACTCTAAGCATTTTCATGTATTTACTTCAATTCAAAATGTCTTCTTTCGCGAGCCCGAATATTTTTTCAAACCAAACCGAATAAATTTCGATGATGAAAATGTTGAAAAATTTGGTGCACTAGACTTTGAAGATTTGTCTTGGAAATCAGTTCACGACGGCTTCAGCTGTACACACTGCCGCCGTTGTGATAGTGTTTGCCCAGCAAATATAACTGGAAAGATTCTTAGCCCCAAAAACATTATAGTTCAAATTAGGAAAAGGGCTAAGGAAAAAGGGACTGTGTTAGTTAAGTCTAGAAATCATAAAGATTTGATAGATAAATATAACAATATTATCGATAGGAAGTTTATTGGTGATTATCAAAGTTGGGATGCATTGTGGCAGTGTACTACTTGCGGTGCATGCATGATGGAATGTCCGATAACGATTGAGCACCTTCATCCAATAATCGAAATGAGACGATCACAAGTTTTGATGGAATCAAAATTCCCTCCTCTTCTTCAGAATGTATTTTCTTGTTTAGAGAACAATTTTGCTCCTTGGCAATTTCCTTCGGCAGATAGAGCAGAATGGGCAAAAGATTTGAATATAAAAGTAGCTAGCGAGGAAACCAATTTTGAATATTTGTTTTGGGTTGGTTGTGCTGGCAGTTTTGATGATCGAGCAAAAAAGATTTCAAGAGCATTTGCTCAAATTTTACAAAAAGCTGGAATTGATTTTGCTATTTTGGGTACTGAAGAAATCTGCAACGGTGACCTTGCTCGAAGATCTGGAAATGAGTATTTAGCTGATTATTTGATAAAAACAAACATAGATACTTTCAGAAGATATGATGTGAAAAAGATTCTTACAACTTGCCCTCATTGTTTCAATATTTTCCACAATGAATATCCTGACTATGATTTTCGTGCTGAAATTATTCATCATACACAATTTATTGATATTTTGATAAAGCAAAAGAAGATAATTTTGAAAAAGAAATTGGACTCATTAGTTACCTATCACGATTCTTGTTATTTAGGTAGATATAATAATATCTACGATTCACCACGAGCAATACTACGAAGTGTGTTCGATGGAAATGTAAAAGAAGTGACAAGAAGAAAGGACAAGGGATTATGCTGTGGTGCAGGTGGGGGTATGATGTTTCTCGAAGAAACTCAAGGAAAAAGAGTTAATGTTGAACGTACCGAGGAGCTTTTGGAAACAAAAGCAGACATTATCACTTTAAATTGTCCTTTTTGTATGACAATGATTGTCGATGGTGTGAAATCCAAAAACAAGGAGGATAAAGTTCAAGTCAAAGACATTGCGGAAATAGTTTGGGAAAGCTTGGAGTAGGCTTACCCATCTATTTTACAACATTTTGGCAACTTTTTGTAAGCTTTTGGATCTCTTTTCATTTCATCTGCATCATAGCCAAGCTCTGTTATTTTCTTTTTAATGGCCTTCAATTCGACTTTTGTAGTATCGTATCTTACAAAAAGTATTTTTTTGTCTAAATCAAGGTTGGCTTCAACGATGCCATTAAGTTTGTTTAATTTATTTTCGATTCTTTCCTTGCACATTTCGCAAACTGCAGAAGTTTTAATTTCTGCACTCGAGGTATTTTGTTGCTGGGAAAATGTAAAACTTAAATAGAAAAATGAAAAGATAGAAATTAGAATTAAATATTTTCTCATGATAGTCTCCTAAAAAAATTATAAACGATGTAAAAAAGAATGTATTATCTTTAATAAAATACAATTCATCAGCAATTATTAACAACAACATTTATACATCGCATTTATGTTTACTGTTGTACCTTAAAGGAATTACTAATTTTTTCGTAATTTTGATTTTTTAACTTTTAGGTTTATAATGAATAAAATATTAGAAGCAAAGTTTTTAGCCCCAGATATTAAACTTTTTCGTATTGAAGCACCCAAAATTGCTGAAAAAAGGAAACCTGGTCAATTTGTTGTAATTCGAGTTGATGAGTATGGTGAAAGAATTCCTTTAACAATAGCTGATTCCAATACTGATGAAGGTTCTATTACTATTATTGTACAAGGTGTTGGAAAAACTACAAAACGACTAAATCTTCTCGAGGCTGGTGATTATGTCCAAGATATAGTTGGTCCTTTAGGAAAACCATCTGAAATTGAAAAGTTCGGTGTTGCTGTAAGTATTGGTGGAGGGGTTGGCACTGCAATAGCATATCCAACAGCCAAAGCATTAAAAGAAGCAGGCAACTACGTCATTGGTATTATTGGAGGGCGTTCCAAAGAATTTGTTATACTAGAAGAAGAGATGAATAAAATTTGCGATGAACTTTATCCAACAACTGACGACGGTTCTTATGGCTTTCATGGATTTGTTACTCATATGCTTCAGAAATTGCTTGATGATGGTCGTAAAATTGATTTTGTGCTTGCGATTGGACCTATTCCAATGATGAAAGCTGTCGCTGACGTTACACGTCCTTACGAGATTAAGACTGTTGTTAGTTTGAATCCAATTATGGTTGATGCCACGGGAATGTGTGGTGGTTGCCGCGTCACCGTTGATAACAAAACCTATTTTGCCTGTGTCGATGGTCCTGAATTCGATGCACACAAAGTTGATTTTGACAATCTTACAAAGAGAAATAAAATGTATTTGCAGCACGAAAAAACTTCTCTTGAAGAGTTTATGTGTAAAATTGATTTAATGGCAAAAAAACTGGAGAAACAGAATGCCTGAACTAACAAATAAGGAAAGGATGAAGATTAAAAGGCATCATATGCCTGAGCAGGAACCTGAAGTTCGAATTACCAATTTTAATGAGGTTAATTTTGGATATACGATAGAACTTGCTCGAGAAGAGGCAGAAAGATGCTTAAGATGCAAAAAACCCGTTTGTATAGAAGGTTGTCCTGTTGCAGTAAAAATTCCCGATTTTATTATTTTGGTTGCAGAGGGTAAGTTTAAAGAAGCTGCTGAAATATTGAAGGAAGATAACACGCTTCCAGCTATTTGTGGCAGAGTATGTCCCCAAGAAGACCAATGCGAAAAGGTGTGCGTTTTAGCTAAAAAGGGTGAACCTGTTGCTATTGGACATTTGGAAAGGTTTGTTGCTGATTGGGAGATGAAAAATCTTGGATTCCGTATGCCCGATATGAAACCAAAGACTGGTAAAAAGGTTGCTATTGTTGGTGGAGGACCGGCTGGG